>Ga0157290_10000057_pt1 | contig 38512 bp, 34 predicted proteins | sample NitcycUS149409B1_FD_108389 | JGI IMG/M metagenome (GOLD analysis project Ga0157290, IMG submission 108389) | Soil microbial communities from Arlington Agricultural Research Station in Wisconsin, USA - Nitrogen cycling UWRJ-S149-409B-1 | ecosystem: Environmental > Terrestrial > Soil >...
TCACCTGGCCATAAATCCAGGACGGATACAGCTGCGTCCGGGGACGCCGACGGTACGGCGTATTCAATCAGGCCGATGGCAACCCGCCTCTTCGTTTCCATTTATTTACAGCCCGGGCACACCGAGACCTATAGGGCATACTCGCCAGAGGTAGCCCGAGCGAACTGAATACTAAACAGATTGGCTGGCCTGAACGCTTCACGAACCTTCGCCGCCCTGCGCGCGTGCGACCTTCGGCAGGGTAGGCCGGTGCCAGATAGCCGTGTGCACAATTTCTGAGACATCCACGCGAACGAGTTCACGGTTCGTGCTCCCAGAAGGATGTCGTTCGGATGCCAGATTCAGAGCCAGTAGGCGAGATTTGCGTGTACAAAATCGGTTTATTGAAATGATCAAACACAAAGTGCCACCCGAAGGTGCCACTCTCCCCCATAACAGGAGCCGATGAGGACGGCACCCCTCATCGCGTGCGTGAATTAGGTTTTACTCATTAGGCAGATTGTGCCCGACGCAGTACAGAGAGAGATTGATAATATTTGTTATCTTCTCTCTTTGGGGACGGACTGTATGACCAGCACTGCTCTGATGTTCGGGTACGACAAGCTTCTAAACGATACCCGTTGTCGGATTCTGGAGCAGGCTGGAATTTCGGTGGTACAAACCTCAGACATGAGTTTGGTCGAACAGTCAATATCTGCAAGGAAGATGGGCATTCTTGTTCTTTGCCACACGGTGCCCGAACAGCTGAGCGACCATCTTTTTCATCGGGCTCAGGAATTGCATCCCGAAATGAAGACGATTCGCTTGTATAAGTTTCGACCTCCAGCGCATGAGAATCCCCTGCACCGAACCATAGGTGCGATGGATGGTCCAACCAGACTCACAGAAACCATCCACACCCTACTGGACGGGGCAAATTGATCGCTGATTACTGAGATTTCAAGAGGATGCGGCGTCTCTCGTTCATCTGTATTTTCGCAGCGTCGAGGTAGGACTTTACAAGGGTAGGCTCCTCCCCACTATGGCGTGCAAGGTAGATGAGATTGTCGATCATCTCAAGGGGGATCGCTAGCTCGTGAAGGAGTATCGCTTTATCCGTAAAGTCTTCACCATGGGGCATACGGTTCTCGAATCTGATTCCGATAAGTTCAGCTCTTCTAAGTCCGATGCAAAGTTCTAGAAGGGGATAGCTGCCTGGCGGCTAATTTCACAGCGAGGATCCTGCATTTCGGTGGGATTCCCGCAAAAAGTCTTCCTGGCCGATAGAAGTCGAACGTCAATCGCGAGAAGGAGAAGTTTCGGTTATGACTGCCGTCTTCTGAAGATGAGGACGCTTCGCTTTTGAAGGATTCAGGATCAGGAATCCATTGGAGTGGTTGAAATAGATGCTTCGGAACAAGCTGGTCGGCAACGCTCCATCAATTCCCGCAGGCACGCCCGGTCGGTGATCCATGATCGCCAGCGGCATCTCTGTCAAGCTAACCTTCCCTACATTGAAGCTGGGAACCCGCACAAGCTGCACGCCCTGACTTTGGCCATCTTCAACGACGCTGGCCATGCCCGCACTCCGGCTCAGAAGCAGTGTTCCGTTGACCCGCGAAAAAAGCAATGCCGTCTCGGTGCCCGAATCCAGCTGCATGGCAAGATCTTGTCCGCCAAGCTCCGGGGACCGTCCACGCACCACGAGCTGTGTATAGGCGGGCAGGCCCTCCGAAGAAGATTGTCGCTGGAGGCTCACGTGTGCCCCCTCCATCATCCCCAGCAAGACGCCTGGCCCCTGCTCGAACACCAACTTTTGTTCCTGGTTATTCAGCAGGAAATCGAACCTCTGGAGAAAATCCTCCCCCAGAACGCCATGGATGGTTGGCTTGATCGACTTCGGCCCGCGCAACGGGTCGACCATCATCTCAAGATCCGACGCCGCCATCCCGCCAAGCTTAATCTCCTTGGCAATCACCGTGAAGACGGCAGCCTCCCGGCTCACCGAGATCAGCGTTGCCTGTCCCGCCACCGGCATTCTCAGCTTCTGCGCGATCTCCGGATCCACAATAGATGTCACGCATCCGTTGTCCAGAATAAAGTCGAAGGGACCGGCTCCGTTGACCTTCACGGAGACAATTGCATGCCCAGCCGCCAATCGAAACGGAACCTCTGACAGACCTGGAGCTGTTCCCTGAGAGCTGCCTAATGCCCCTGTGGGAAATAAGAGTAAAAGCCCCGTTAGCACTTCGCCGCGTAGAGAGCGGTTGAGAGGACGAAGAAAATGCGTGCTGCCGATCGAAAGAAAGGTGCAGAATGAGAAGACTCGCATAAGGCCTCCTAAGCAGTTCCTTCAGCCTGTCTTCCCAGCGCTTAGGAAGTACTGTGGAAGTCCCTCGCCTCTTCTGAGGTTTTTGTGAGAATTGTGTGCGGTCCGATGAAGGTGCATCCTTGATCTATCGTTTTGGGGACTTTGAGCTCAATGAGGGCGGTTTCCGCCTTACGCGGAATGGATCACGCATACCGTTAGAACCAAAGGCCCTCAGCGTCCTTTTAGTCTTGGTAGGCCGCGCGGGACACCTGGTGGAAAAGCGCTCTCTTCTGGAGTTGGTTTGGAACGGCACCTTTGTCGAGGAAAATACCTTGACCCGTATCGTGGGCGTGCTCCGCCGGGAGCTCGGAGATAGCACCAAGGAATCCCACTTCATCGAAACTATCCCTACCCGTGGCTACCGCTTCATAGCTCCGGTCGAAACTATCGCTGAGACGACCACCCCGCCGCCAGCCGGACCCCCTGCGCCCCACCCACTCCCTCCGTCGCCGCCCTCTCTCATCCCCTCCGAGGCAACTGGGGAACCCTCACTGCCGCCATCCCCTCCTGCCCGATCACGCCGTCATACCCTCATCCCGGCGGCCATAGCAATCGCTGTCGTCCTCGCCTCCGGCCTTGCCGCCTGGTACCTTCGTGCAAAGCCCGCCAATGAAGAGCCGCCTGCCGTGAACCCCGTTCCCCTCACGACGTACCGAGGCAGCGAAAATGCTCCATCTTTCTCCCCCGACGGCAATCAGATCGCCTTCGAGTGGAATGGGGAGAAGCAGGACAAGTTTGATATCTATGTAAAGGTTGTCGGCTCTGACTCCACTCCGCTTCGCCTGACCAACCACCCCAACCCCAGCAGATGGCCTTCCTGGTCACCTGATGGAAGAACCATCGCCTTCGTGCGCGTTGTCAGCCCAGGCACGATCTCCCTCCTGTTGATTCCTGCCCTTGGAGGCCCTGAACGAAAGCTCGCCGAGCTCCACACCTGGACGGACGATCAGGGCTTCCTCCTTGCCTGGTCCGCTAACAGCCAATGGCTCGTCTTGCCCGCCGTCGTCGGATCGCATCCTGTCCTCGTTCGAGTCTCCGCTGAAACCGGCGAAGCTGATCCCATCACCGACCCACCCATGTCGATGGCCGATATATACCCGGCCATCTCGCCTGACGGAAAAACACTCCTCTTCGCCAGGCATGGCTCCTTCAACGGAGGCCATCTGTACTCCGTCGATGTGGATGCCGATGCAAAGCCAGTCGGCTCTCCTGCCCGACTCACCAGCAGTGCAAGATTCTGGGGATCGCGCTGGACCGCGGACAGTAAAGAAATTATCGCGCATACTTTCGGAGATCGCTTTTATGGGGCGGTTCGTATGCCGGCTGACGGTTCTCCCACTCTCCAGCGCGTTTCGTGGCTTAATACGGAAGGTCTGTTCGACATAGCACGTCGCGGCAATCGCATCGCTTTCTCCGTCGTCCACGGCGATCCCAACATTTGGCGAATCGATCTCACCGCCAAACCCCTTCGCCCCGAGCCGTTCATCGCATCCACCGTTCGGGATGTGTTTCCCCAGTATTCCCCCGACGGCCGTAAGCTGGCATTTCACTCCAATCGCAGCGGCACAGGATTGCAGGTCTGGATCAGCAACGTTGACGGGAAACAGGAGCGCCAACTCACATCTTTATATCCCGGAATCACCGCAAGCCCGCATTGGTCGCCCGACAGCCAGACCATCGCCTTCGACTCCAGTTCCAGCGGACGTTTTCAGATCTACACCATGAGCGCAGATGGTGGAAAGGCGGTCCAGAGGACGAATGGAGCACATGATAGCTTCCTCGCCAGATGGTCGCGCGACGGACGATGGCTCTACTTCACCTCGAATCAGACCGGAAGAAACGAGCTCTGGAAGATCTCTGTGGATGGAGGAAAGCCCATCCCTGTAACCCAAAACGGTGGCACCATGGCGACCGAATCAGCGGATGGGAGTACCCTCTACTACTCCAAAGAAGCCGACAATGGTTCCATCTGGAAGATGCCTTTAGCCGGCGGCCCTGAACAGCAGCTCACCGATTCACTCTACCGAACCAACTTTGCTGTTACCAAAGCCGGCATCTACTACATGACCGCCGCGCGTATCGATGGCACATCGGAACTCCGTTTCTACAACTTCGCCACTGAGACCAGCACCACACTCGCTCCAATCGGCCTGCCGGAATATGGCCTTGCCGTCTCACCCGACGAACGATACCTCATCTATGATCAGCTCGACGACCCAGCCAGCGACCTCATGCTGGTCGAGAACTTCCACTAGCTCAATCAGCTTAGACTTCTTAGAAGCTCCACGAGGACATGACAAAAACGCTCTGACATGCCCATTCTGTTTAGAGTCAGTCGCGCCGTGCAAGCGAATGGCGTGGTCCGAAAGAACTCACCATCCGATATTGTCATTTACCGTGATGGCAATGTTCTGCTCCGAGTCAGTCTGCAGACTCTGCGGCTAGCAACTTGACGCCGGTCCAGAGCCGGATGCCGTCTCAATGAGCTACTCCGGTAATGGGCGCCTCAAGTCTCCAGGTGGCTATTTTTAGAACGTAGAGGTTGCCGCTCAGATAGCACGCGACAAAGGCTTCGTCTTCATATATCTCTATGTCAAAGGCAAGCGGTCAACATCGAAGCTGTGTCGAACTTTGATGTCTTGGACATCAATGGCTTCCAGCTTTCCTTTCGAATCATTATCCTCACCCACGAGCAGCCAGCGGCCATCTGGGGACAAACGCGCTGAAAAGGGTGTTCCGCCCTCGGCGATGGTTCGTGATCGTGTCGGCTGTTGTATCGACGAGCACAATGTTGTTTGATTTGCCATCCGTTACGAATAGCCAATGCTCATCTTTCGATAGAGCAATCCGCTGGACCAGATCCGATATGGAATGACCTTTGAGAGCTTCCTTGCCGGCAGGTCGAGCACGCTCACGCTATCGAGACGCAGAAAGTCAATGATGGTCAGCACGTCTTCACCCTAGTCTGTCGGCGGCGTATTCGTCTCCTTTGATTCGGGGTTACTTGAGACGCCACGACCACGGCGGGTAATGCCGTAGACAGGCCGCGCAGGTGAGATCCCTGCCGTGGCACAGTTGCGCGCTGTGCTCTTCACTGCACACCACACCACGCTCCTGCAGTTCGGCATGAGTTAGCCTCTGGCAAAAGATCCCAGGGCGCTGTTGATGTCCACACGCGACCTAACAATTGATGGGTTCACCCGGTACCGGCGCCGAAATAGATCGGCAATTAGTTAAACTCCGAAAGCAAAAGTGGGATAGACAAGCACCCTAAAGAATGATTCGATAAGTCCGTCCGGTAGCGGCTCGCCGGGCGGATTGGGCATCGGATTCGGAATGTTGAAAGCTGCAAAAACCCCGTCTCCCAGTACTGACGGAGAGCGCACTCCTGAGTGTCCTACGTGCGGCAGTCATAATCTTTCCAGATCGCAACGGAAGACCTTTCTTGAAACAAGGTTCTACTCGCTGTTCGGGTTTTTCCCCTGGAAATGCCTCTCCTGCCGAAGCCGCTTCCGGCGCAAAGATCGCGGGGAGGCCCGCCTGCTGGAGTACCGCAGCACACCAAGAAGAGTTCCGGCAGGGCAAGGTTCAACAACGCGCCGGTCCGAGAACGCCTTAAAAAAGTAGTGACTACGTCTGTGTGTTGTTTTTCAAATATGTGGCGAACTTTTGTTCTAATTATTTGGCAAGCAAAGGATCCGGACTGCGGCGTCAGGCCGTTCCGATGACCAAATTTGCGCGAGCTGTTTCGACGACCTCCACTGAGAGGGTTTGAAGCCCGTTGATTGCCAGGAATCGATCCATCTGTGTCAGCAAACGAACGAGGAGGCGGAAGTTGCCACAGGCCAGCCGAATAACAGCAGCGATCACCTCCGGATTGTGAGGCAAGACGGGTAGATGGATGCCGATGGGCGCCCATCTCTCCTCCAGCAGAGCTCGGATGTCGGCATCACTGAGTGGTCTGAACTCGTGGACGAATCCTATTCGAGAGAACAACTGCGGGTAACGGGCCACGCGTTTTTCGATCCCGGGCATTCCGATCACACCATGCCCAGTCCGCTTTGGTCGAAGATGGAGCGCAGCTGTTCCAAGCTATTCATTGCCGGACGATCTGCTTCGTCAACAACGATCAGAGTCGTAGGGTCAGGAACAGCCAGAAGCCTGGCCTCTGTTTCCTTGAGAGTTTCCCCCTTGAGATCTCGGTATGTACTCTAACGTGCGGTTGCAGTGCAACTCGGTTTAAAATGTGGCCAAATTCGGCAGAAATCGTCCATGCCTGAATGCTGCGCCGACCGAAATGCCCAAACTGGTAGACAGCTTCAACATCGTAATATGGCCGAATGCCATTAGTAGGCGCTGGCGATACGATCCGGCCGCCAATCGTCTGCCGCACTTCGCGCGCTCTGCCCCCTGAAACGTGACAAGCTTGCGATCAATTCCGAGATAATACAGATCAATGGCCTAACCGGTCACGCTACCCAGCTTCCGCGTCGAGAAGACACCCCAAAACTGCGTGCTGTGCAATGGACATTATCGAAGTAACCGGGATTATCTTTGGCTGGCCGTACTGCGAACCCATCTAGCGTCCAGTTTTGGTGGCCTGCTGGAGGTCGAAGCCGTACCAGCTCTGACGCACTGGGCGGAATCCGCGCTAAGAAGGGTGGCAGCGCTACCGCTTTGTCCTCTGCAGACGCAGGACAATCCCTGCACCTAGGCGAAGGCTATTCTGGACATTCGTTGTGCCATTCGGAAACTGAGTACGAATCCAATCGGCCTGGATAGCACGTAAGGCGAACCGGCCTTTTGTGCGTAGATCGAGACCGCCGCCTACCTGCAGGGCAAAGGAGTTGTAATCCTGCTGTGCTCCGCCCGCGGAGGGGAAGACACTGTCTAGGCCGTGCGATTCGCCGATGAGTCCTTCGCCAAAGACCGCGATCCGGCCGGACTTCGGAGACCAATGGTAGCTTGGGCCGAATGTTGTCGTTACCGTGGTCAGGTTGATGCCGGTTCCGGCGATGTTCGAGACCCGGCTTCCGTTAATATTCATACCGACCCCGAAACCACGATACAGCTCACCCGAGAGCGAGAAGGCTGCACCCTGGCGCCAGAGGATTGGATTGGTCACAAGGTTGCTGCGCTCTGCGGTATAGGTCACCACAAGTTCAACCTCATGCCCCGACGGTGGAGCTGATGTCTGCGCTTCCGTTACTGGGCTTACCGCAACTAGGGCACCCAACAGCAGTACTTTGTACGAGAACGTTCGCATCGTTGACTTCTTCTCCTATTACTGCAGGTTGAGGGTGACCGACGCGGCGTGTTGGATGGAGCCTGACGATGCCGTGACCGTGATCGTGTAATCCTTCGGTGCGATCCCAAAGAAGCCGTTTCCGCTTCCGCAACCGCTGAGCGCACCACACGCAATCATGCTTGTGATGCCAAGGAGCAGCACCATTAGACGGTGTTTGCCTAGCAGTTTTCTCCTTCGGCTCGTCACCAGAGAGAGCGGAATGAGCAGGGCTGCGAGAAGGGGAGCGAATGCTGTCTTTCCGAAGGCTGCCGTGCTAGGACGACTGCCCGCAAGCTGGCTTGCAGTTTGTATCCGCAGCGTCTGAGTCTGGGGGCCGGCACCTTGGGCCACCGTGGCCGGCGTGAGCGTGAAACTCGCCCCGGCTGGCAAACCAGTCACACGGAAGGACACATCTCCCGGGTAGCTTCCGGAGGTAGGAGCCAGCGCGAACATATAACTGGTCGATGCACCCGGAATTACCGTCGTGTAGTTTGCACCGGTATTGGCGTAGGTGTACTCAAGCGCCGACGGTGTCACGGTGAGTGAGACGGTCGCGCTTGCTGTGGTGTAGTCGACGCTGTCGGTGGGTGTCAGGGTGACGGACAGTATTTGATTTCCTACTGGAGGAATCACACCTGCGGCCGGGTTGTAGGTAAGCGTGCCCGCTACACTTGCCGTTGCATTCAATTGCGTCGCGCTCAAGGGTGTGCCGTAGGCAATTGCCGCGGGAGCAGCCCAGCTGATCGTGGGTACAGCCTGGGTCACCACCAGCTGCACTGTCGCGGTGGCCGCCGAATAGGTGGTTGTGTCTGTCGGCGTAAAGGTCACGCTGAGCGTCTGGGTACCGGCTTTTGGCACGGTCCCCGCGGTTGGGGCGTAGCTGAAGGTTCCACGCACGCTGGCTGTGGCATTCAACTGTGTGGCGCTCAAGGCTGTACCGTACACGATGGGAGCCGGGGTAGCCCAGGTCAACGTCGGTGTTTGCGTCGACCCCCTGACTATGATCTGTACCGTAGCCGTTGCACCGGTGTAGTTGGTCGTATCGGTCGGCGTAAACGTGACTGACAACGTCTGCGTTCCCGGGTTCAGCACCGTCCCCGCCGGAGGTGTATATACGAACGTACCCGCCACGTTCGCCGTAGCGTTCAACTGCGTTGCACTCAACGGTGTACCGAACGCTATGGGAGCCGGGTTAGCCCAGACCAGGGTCGCCTTAGTAGGTCCTCCCGAGCCGATTCCCGTAGTGTTCAGCGTGATGGCCTGCGTCGCGCCCGTCACGTTCAGGTTGTCATCGGTGTAAGTGAGCATGCCTGTGATGGGCCCGGCGACGCTCGGCGTAGAGATTACGAAGGTTCGACATTCGGTGCCTGGGGCAAGGTTCGCTCCACTTGCAGTGGATGTCAGTTGCGGGCATACATCGGAGGAGCCAAACTCATACCTGTAGAAATCGCTGTTGCTGAACGCCGGATTCGTTCCACTTGCCGGAACAGTGAAATTAAGCGGGGCATTGCCGATGTTCACCAACTCTGCGTAATTGAAGTAGGCGGACTGCATGCCTACCTTCGACGAGTCAATCTTCACCGTTGGTGGGGTCGACTGGTCAGCCTTGTAGACACCGTAAACGGTGCCGGAAGCGTCCGAATAGGCACTACCAATTCCGTATATCGAACCGCTGCCATCGACGGTGATGATGCCCGAGCCCGCTGAGTCGGAAAGAGTGTAGCTGCCATTGCCATTGTCCTTGACGCGGGCAACAGCAGGATTGTCGCCCTGGGCGCGGCCAGCGATGTAGACATCTCCTGAGCCGTCTACGGCGATCGAGCCGGAGGTAGAGACGTTCCCATTGCTGAAGGTACTCGATGTGTAGTCTCCCAATGAGTCCGGCGTAAACTTCGTGACTCCGTTCTGTTGTACAGAGGTGTAGATGTTATCGCTGCCGTCGACCGCGATTCCACAGCAACCACCCCCGGCGGCGACTTTCGCCTGAGAGTAACCTCCGCCTGGAAGCGGAACGAGCCTGAAAATGGCTTGAGACGAGCTGGAATCCGCAATGAAGAGATTGCCTTTGCTGTCGATCGCGATACCCGTGGAGAAGTTAAGCCCGCTTGCGATGGTGGTCTTGGCATAACCTCCCGCGGTCAGGGGCGTGAACTTCAGTGCGATGCCGAGGCCGTAACTACCTGACTGGGTATCGTTGTCGGTTACATACAGATTTCCGGCGCCGTCTACTACGATCCCCTTAGGACCCAGCAGACCCGACGCGACGACGCTTTCGGTATAGGTGCCGGAACCAGCGGGCGTCTCCTTCAACACGCGTTTGTTGATGTCATCGGAGAGATAAACGGCACCGTTCCCGTCCACGGCTATCCCCGTATATGCATTCTGATTGGTTGCGGTCCCCGGCACGATGCTGCTTATCGTTGCGGGAAGATAGGCCAGTTGCGGTCCAGTCCCGGTTCCGGAGAGAAACGCGTCCTCAATGACGTTCCCGGAGCCGTCAAGGAAGGTGACGGCTCCCGCGCGGGCTCCCGCATACCTGGGTGCGAACTTCACGGCGACCGTGCAAGTGGTGTTGGCGGCGTAGCTGGTGCCGGCGGTGCAGGTTCCTCCACCGGCGTCGGTAAAGTCCAGTCCGGTAGCCGCCTGCGTGGTGACGCGGTAACTGCCCAGGGTGGTCGCCGCGGCAAAGGTATAGGTCAGGGTCTGGGTACTGCTCTGGCCCACGGGGAGGGAGGCGAAGGTGATGCCGACAGGATCGGTACTGGAAGTTGCGTAGGCAAGTAGAGGACCGGCGATCGATCCGGCTCCCTCGACATAGAGTGCTGTGCCGCGAGGGTCCAGCGCGAGCCAATACGGCTGCAGGTCGCCCTGTGCACTGAAGTCGTTGTAGCTGAAGAGCCGTATGGTGTAGCTGCTGCCTGAGGGCACCGCCTCGTAGACGTGGTGGAGATCCGAGATATAGAGGTTGCCGAACTTGTCGACGGCAATCCCCTTGGTTGAGGTGAGGCCGCTGACGACGACGCTCTGGGTATAGGTGCCTCCGGAGAGTGTCTCCTTTAGGACGCGCATCTGGGAGACGGATGGGCCCTCGGCAATGTAGAGATTGCCGCTGCTATCCACGGCGACTCCGGTCGGCGAACTGAGGCCAGTGATCACCGTGGAGGACGTATAGGTCGATCCGGAGGGTGTCAGCTTCACAATGCCGGTGGCGGTGGTGCCGTAAAGAATACCGGTGTTGTCGACCGTTAACCCGGTCGTAATGTTGGAAGGAATGGAAGTCTGTGTGTAAGTCCCACCCCCGGCAGGCGTTTCCTTCAGGATGTTGCCGAAGGAGACGGCGAAGATGGTACCGCTGCCGTCGATTGCAATATTTCCGGTGATAGACGAGTTCGTCGTCAGGACGTTGGTCTCTGTATAACCACCGGCCGACGGGGTTGACTTGAGGATCGCCGTCCGGGAACTTGATACGTAATAGACGGCGCCACTCGCATCCACGGCGGCACCAATCGGAGCCGGGTAATTTTGGGTCACACTGACCTGGGCGTTCAGCGGATTGGAGCAGATGGAAAACAAAAGCGCGGCGAGAATACTCGCAATGGCGCCTCGCTTCCAAGACCTTTTCGCGGACTTCGCCCTGCCCCACGCAGAAGAGAGTGAGGAGACGGCGGCCGAAGGCCGCTCTTTCTCTGAAGATTCAGTGCTCTTAACCTCCTGCGAGTAATCCGATTCGAACCTGCCGCGTTTCCAGAACATCCTGCCTCCCGTATCGTCTACCGGTCTCAAGCAGTCGCAGTGAGCCGGGCAACTCTTTACATGGTTGGACAATAAAGGGACAATCAAAAAGTATCCTGACTATTTCCTTAGGAAATTCTTATTTGTTTCTTATGTCGCTAGGGGAAACCAAATAATGATCTATGTTTTTGGCCCCTTTGTACTTAACGCAAGAAAGGGCGGTCTGTGGCGCGGGAAAGACGTGATCGATCTACCCCCTAGGGTCTATGCGGTACTCTGCGTACTGCTTGAGAACCACGATGCGGTTGTCTCAAAGAGCGCACTGATCGCAGGCGTATGGCCGGACTCCTTTGTCGGCGAAAGCAGCTTGGCCCAAACCATCTTTCTCCTGCGGAAGGCTCTAGGCCGGTCCGAGAGCGGAGAACCTTACATCGAGACGCATTCGAAGCGCGGCTATCGGATCGCCGTACCGGTCGAAGTACTCTCGGAGCCACTCCCGGAGTCTCACTCCGAGATCCAAGCCATCCTGCCATCGGATGCCATTATCACGAGGACATCCCATGGCCAACTGCCAGACCCATCCGTGGCGACATGGACTGAGCTCACCGAAGGGCCAAGCACTCCCGGCTCTCTAGAGGTATCACCCCCACACGCGGTCATCGGATTATCCGGTCCGTCCGAACCGCCAGTCTGGCCACCGACACCTGTTCTCTCCGAGAGTCAACTGCCAGCGAACATTGGGCGGACTGCTCCCGTTCGTCTCTTTCGGCCGATTGTCCTTTCGAGCATCGCCGGGATGATCCTCGTGGCGGCTACATTTGCCGTGGTCCACAATAGCTGGCTGCCCTGGCTGAGGCCCAGCGTGGTTCGTTTCAGCCGTCTGACGAATGACGGAATCTACAAGGAACGCCTGACCTCGCTATTGACGGATGGCTCGCGCGTCTTTTTCAGTGAAGATGTCGATACAACCAGCTATCTCACCGAGGTGTCGACCGATGGGGGAGAGACGATCCGGCACAAGGCTCCCGATCCTTCTGCTTCGGCGCTTTCCTATTCGTCCGGCAGGCGCGAGCTTCTGTTCGGCTCATTGTGGGAGCGGTCACCCGATCACCCGTTCGTCGCCATGTCTCTTCCCGAAGGCATCCTGCACCCGCTGGGAGACCTAAGCGGCCATGCGGCGAGCTGGTCGCCGGACGCAACCAGTGTCGTCTTCGCCAAGGGAGTCAGCCTTTACGTCGCCCAGGCTGATGGCAGCAAAGTGCATGAAATCGCCCACATGCAGGAAGCGCCCTACTGGCCCAGGTGGTCGCCAGATGGAAGTCGAATCCGGTTCTCACTGCAACTTCGAAGCAACCTTCCCTCCCTCTGGGAAGTCGACGCCGAGGGCCGGAACCTACATCCTTTACTTCCTGATAGACCCCAGGGAAAGATTGCTTGCTGCGGCGATTGGAGCCCCGACGGGCGGTACTACATCTTCGTCGTCGAGCAATCTCAGCGGAGCAGCTTGTGGGCCATGCGCGACCGCAGAGAATGGTGGCAGACGGCTTCGCCTGTCCAACTCGCCGATGGGCCAGTGGACTTCTGGCGTGCTCCGCTGATCGCTCCCGATGGGAAACACTTATTTGCCCTTGGAGAGCAGGCGCGCGGCGAACTGATCAAGTACGACTCCGGGACACAGCACTTCCAACCCTTTCTCGATGGGCTCTCCACAGACACCATCTCTTTCTCCCGCGATGGTCAGTGGATGGCCTACACCATGTTTCCCGAGGGAACTCTGTGGCGAAGCCGTGTCGATGGCAGTGAACGCCTCAGGCTCACGGACGGACCCGGTCTCGCGCGTTTTCCGCAGTGGTCACCGGACGGAAGGCAGATTCTCTTCATCATGGCGGGCGCGGACAACGTGTGGAGGGTCAATAGGATCGCCTCGAGCGGTGGGAGATCCGAAGTTCTAGTCCCGGACGCCTCCAACCAAGGTGTCGCCACATGGTCGTCGGACGGCAAGCGTATCGCCTTCGGGCAGCTCGTTACGTTCGGAGTCAACGCCCATGATCAACATATTCAAATTCTCGATCTCCAATCCCGCAAACTCTCCATCTTGCCAAAGTCTTCCGGACTCTGGACGGCACGCTGGAGTCCCGATGGACGCTTCCTCTCAGCCGTGACCACCGACAACCACAAGCTCATGCTCTACGACTTCGAGCAAACGACATGGACCGAACTGGCGGACACAGGCATCAACGACGTCGTCTGGAGCCGAAATGCCGACGCAATTTACTTCGACTCGCCAACCGATGCCGCCGTCTATCGCGTCGATGTCAAAAGCCGACAGGTGACGCGTTTCGCCAGTCTTCAAGGTCTACGCAGAACCGGATTTTTCGGATGGAATATCAACATCGCGCCGGACAACACTCCCATGTTGCTGAGGGAGGCCGGCATCCACGAGGTGTATTCACTCGAGGTGCGTCTCCCATGAAGTCCATTACTCTCGTCAATGAGGATGTGAACGCAACCAAGGACAAGATCGTGCTCCTTCACGAAGAGTGGGAACCGCACCATATAGGGCTCCGTTTGCGCGCCGGTGACCTGGCACTGTTACCCGAATCAGCCAGGACAATTCCCTAACAGTGAAAATGGTTCGGGGAGAGCAGCCAGCAACAGAGATCGAAGCGCTCGATGATCCGCTAGCCGGCGGACTTCCGATTGGGCAGTTATGGAGTTGATTGGCCGGACTGTTCCGACCGATCCACGATCGCGGCTTCGTTCCTCGCGCGCATCACACGTACGTAAGCTCTTCCGTCCCTGGTGCAGCCAATGTACGTTTGCGGACTCTATGACATCATGTTGTCAATATGTCTGAGACAACACTGTACAGCAGAATCGAAGAGACCATCGCTGCGGAGATCAGTCGAGGGGAGTATAGCCCCGGAGATCAGCTGCCAACGGAGGACGCTTTGCTTGAGCGATTCCAGGTAAGCCGCATCACCGTCCGTCGCGCGATTCAGAATCTGGCGAATCGAGGTATGTTGGAGATCCGTCGTGGGGTGGGAACGTTCGTATTGGCCCCCAGAATCGAAGCAGAGCTCACCAAACTCACTGGTTTTGTCGAGGATATGCAATCCGTTGGGCGGACAGCTACTGCCCGTGTGCTGAGCCAGATTGTGGTGAACGCCTCGGCACGCGTTGCAGAACGTCTGCAGCTAACCAAGGGAACAAAGGTGATGCAGATCAAGCGCGTGCGTCTCGCCGACGGGATACCGGTTTCCCTCGATGAGACGTACCTGCCCCTGTCTCTGGGCAAGCAGATCGTGCGCAATGATCTACGGCTGCATCCTATTTTCACCCTTCTCGAAGAAGAATATGGAGTTCCTCTGATTGAAGCGGACTACCAACTGGAGGCGGTAGTCGCAACTCAGCCCGTCGCCAAAGCTCTGGAAGTAAAGGTCGGCTCTCCTATCTTTCAGATCGAGAGAACCTCGCTTACCACAGACAATCAGGCAATTGACTACGAGATATTGTCGTACCGGGGCGATATGGTGCGTTTCGTGACGAAGTTGCTTCGCCATCCGCAGAAGTTTTCGACTACTCGGCCGAGGCGTCTGCGCAAGCGATAGTCATCCACGGACCATGGACCGGAACCAAGGAACACGAGAGTCAGCATTCCTGCAATGTAGAGAAGATCGCATTCGTACCCTGGAGGTCCGAATTGCGCTCGACCGTCGACAATACCCTTGATCTTGATGGAACTAAACCCGTACGGCAGATGGACCGTAAACATTGCCGTAAGTAGAACGAAAATTGACGGCACGCTTACCCATACCACGAACGCTCCGGCCAGAAACGCCGCGCCGCCCAGCAACTCTACCGAGATGGTGAGGTATGCCGTCAGATGCGCGAAGGGTACATGCAGAGCTTGCAGTATCCCAGCAAAAGCATCCGGACCCTTAGCGATCTTGGACCATCCATGTTGGATAAAGCCTGCACCAATGATGGCGCGAAGGGGTAGCACCGCATAGCGTTTCATCGTGGATAAGACGCGGCCTTCTATTGCACACCTATGAATGATTGGCATTGTTCTTGCTCCCTCAAATAAGAGAATCGTCTGACCAGTCGACGCTGACAATAGGACGTTATAATGTATCAGGAGTTACAAGATTTCTATGCCGGAAAGCTGGTCCAAAGCGACGGTTCATCCCTCCCTGAGCGAGGCTGCCGGGTTCTGGTGGAAGTTGGGATGGATCAGCTTCGGAGGGACGGCAGCGCACATCGCCATCATGCAAGCTGAGCTAGTAGAGAGGCGGCGGTGGATTGACTCTGATGAATTCTTTCATGCACTGAGTCACTGCATGCTGCTGCCGGGTCCCGAGGCGCAGCAGCTGGCGATCTACATCGGTTGGAGGCTGAACGGAATTCGCGGTGGAGTGTGGGCAGGCACCTTGTTTGTTCTGCCCTCAACCGTCATCCTGCTAGGGCTGAGCCTGCTGTACGCACGGTATGGAACTACGGAATGGCTCAGTTCGATATTCCATGTGCTGAAGCCGATAGTTGTCGCTCTGGTTCTGCGCGCGCTTTACCAGGTCGGCCGACGCGCTCTGAAAACCCGCTTGCAATGGTTCGCTGCTGGCATTTCGTTCCTTGCGATCACACTCCTGCATGTTCCAGTTCCGTGGATGATGGGCATGATTGTCGCAGTAGGTGGTGCCATCGGGATCTTGAAACGGATAGTCGAAGCCGATTGGCCGTTATGCGCGAAGAAGAATGCTTTCCCTCTTCGCGCTGAGTCGGTGCGGGTGGCGCGCATCACAGCTGGCTGCACAGCCATCGGATGCGTTCCGATAGCTGTGCTCGCGATGGTTGGACACGACATCCGGTTCTGGCTGAGACTTTCCGCATTCTTCACGAAGACGGCTTTCGTCACGATTGGTGGCTCATACACCGTACTCCCATACGTGGCGCAAGTGGCCGTAAGCAACTTCTCGTGGCTAAGCCATACGCAGATGCTGGACGGTTTTGCGTTGGCGGAGACGACACCGGGGCCACTTATCATCGTTGTGGGATTTGTTGGATTCATGGCTGGATTGCATCACTTCGAAGGATCCAGCATGATGGGAGTAATCTCCCTGTTGATAACGATCTTCTATACGTTCCTGCCGTGCTTCCTATTCGTTCTCCTCGGCGCACCATGGATTGCAAAGTCCGGGGAGAGTCCTTTCTTCAAGGCATTGCTTCGACTCATCACCGCCGTAGTGGTCGCTGCCATGCTGCAGCTTACCGTGTTCCTTGTTCGCGGAGTTCTCTTTGCAAGTGTACGGAGAAATTTAGATATCGGGGCGCTGACCTTGATTCTCGGAGCGCTTCTGCTCATGCAATTGCTACCAAGACGAAGTCGCATGAGTTCCAAGGTCGACCTGACACGCTTTCGATGACTGAGGCGCGTCAAGGGGATCGGTAACGATATGTCGAATTGCCTTCGGTAATCCATGCAGGCTTCCCTCTAGCGGCGTTTGTCGGAGGCGATCTCCGCTGAGGCCCTGCTCGCCCACTTCACGAAGACAGATTCCGAACAGTTAGAACTGCATCGGCGAAAGACCCGGGTACCTGCTGTGGAAGATTGTGTCCTGCTGTCACGCTGCACTCAAATCACGGATTTTGGTCCGAAGGTCATAGGGCTGTACTCAAATCGCGGATCGAAAGGCGTGTTTTGTATTCAAATCGCGGACGGAGTGCGGGGGGACTGACGACTACCTGAGAGAAACAGGGAAGCGTTGTCAGAGTGAGGCTGGCCAAGCTTTTGCATTCAAATCGCGGACTAACTTTCTCGAAAAGTTGATTCGCGAATTGAATACAAATGTCCGCGATTTCAGTACAGCGACTGTGCTAAAAGGCGAATTTTGTTGACAGAAAAGGGTATGAATCCGCGATTTGAGTACAGCTCGACACCGGGAAACGGCGTGGCTGGTCATCGCGTCCTGGTCACAGCATGCAATCTGATCGGTGCCGGCTCTGACATAAGTGCAAATAGGCATAAAACAACGACCTTCGTTATCACACGCGTGAAGGACCTAGAGTTGGCTTCAGTTACTGACGCCAACGCGAATGATCATGGTAGTGAAGGAGTCAAGAGAGAGGATTGTTGCAATCGTTGATTTACTTGGATGCGAGTGACTTTTCTCCATGGGCAGCGAGTAGCTTAGGAAGGATGACCTTGGTCAAGACTTTGTTGGGCGCAGAACCTCCAGCGTTATACGAGCCCGCTGTGAACACGGCCACCAGATCGTACTCGGGCAGGACGAAGATCTTCTGACCGCCATTCCCCTGCGCCGCCCCCAGAAAGACGCGCTGGGGGCCGATGGGCATGGGAACATAGAACCACGGACGCCACCAAAAATAGCCATAGCCTGAGTCATCCACCTCGCTCATCCGAGAGATGGCATCGTGCGCAAAGGAGGCCGATAGAACCTGCTTTCCATGCCACTTACCACCATCCTCGTACAGGATGCCGAGCTTGAGCATGTCCCGCGGACGGAGATGGATTTGCGAGAATTCTTTGTCTTCGTTTGTGAGTCGGTAATTCCAGGTGTAGTCAGAGCGAGCGATACCAAGAGGGCCGAACAGGTTCTTCTGAGCGAAGTCAGGCAGGTACATGTGGGTTGCATTCTCGGTCATGCGCCCAACGACAGCGACGCCGCCGGAGCAGTAGAGGCCCTTGGTGCCCGGCTGGTTAATGAGGGGGAGATCCAGGGTCGCCTTTACCCAATCTGGTTTTTCATCGATGACCACTTCGTTCCCAGGAGATTTGTTGTCATGATCATTGCAAGCGAGGCCGGATTGCTGGGTCAGCAGATCGCGCAACGTAATGTTCGACTTATGCGGATCCGGATTGTCATAGCTTGCGTACTTCATGTGAGGCAGCACGGGCTCATTGACGCTTGGAATCGCGTGCTGATCAATTGCGATTCCGGCGAGTGTCGCTACCACGGATTTCGTCGCGGACCGGAGCTGGTGCTGGTGCTGCCAGTCATAACCATAGAAATATTCTTCCAGTACGAGCTTGCCATGCTGGAAAAGGAGCACACTATGAACGTCGTTCCATGTGCCGTCGAGGATTCCGCGAGCTATCGTATTGGCAGCGTCTCGACCGAGATCAGACTCTTCGATATCTCCCACGGGGATGCCGTCGTGACGATCAACAGGTACCTGGTAGGCGTAATTGATGTCACCGTTCCGACGCGGATAGAAGAGATCGAGTGCTTCCGGAGATGCTTCGGATGAGAGACGGCGATAGAAGTGGTTGTGCTCTTTGAAGCCCGTGACGACGCCCTTCCCGTCCCGATGAAAGACGATTTTGTCTCCTGCGCCGTTAAGAAATGTATCGGTGCCGGAGGACGGGAGCCTGTACTTGGCTTCGTCCAAAATAGCGAACAGATCACCCTTGGCGATGATGTCGATCGTGGATTGACCTTCGTACTCGTAGTGCCCCCGATAATCGGGGAGCGGGGAAGGGGCCGGGGGTTGTGCTGTTGCACTGATGGTGAGAACCACGAAGAGCAGTCTAGGAAAAGAGCGGCGCAAGCAACCTCCGAAATAACGACGATCAGAAATCTGAATTGGCTATGGGGCTGGATTGAAGACCTTCAATTGATTTGCCAGCGCCCCGAACACTACTGCTCTGTTACGCGCTTAGGTCGACTTTTGTTCCTTCACGGGTTTGATACACCAGACATCAAGGCAAGAGTCTCCAGCTAATGTAGCAGCCCCAGATTTGCAGCGGAGGCGGGGACACGACAGACGGATTCTTCTCCAGGCCCCTCGCCATTGGGAATAAGTTCGGGCGACGCGTGTTCATTCCCCCAGCATCTGGTTCGCCGCCCAACTTTTTTCAACTTCCACTGGTGTCAGAAAGAGAAGAAGACTTCGGCGGCCTAGTTTCGGGTGAATTCACGGGAAATAGGCATATTCGTAGGCGCAGGTCGAAAAATCTGCTTCAAAGAGGCCGTCGTCCTTTCGAGATCATTAGCCAGAGCACGTACTCTGTCGGGAGACTCTGCATATTGATTCAGCAAGAAGGCCAGATTTTGAATGTTCTCCATTTTGAAAATGATGATCGTTCCCAAAATGCGCTGCGAACCGGATCTGGGATCCGTCCCGATTTCCGTGAAGGTATTTTCTCTGATCATATGACCCTCTGAATTCCTAATCTGCTGCTATGCACTGCACTCGTTTGATTAGATTCTTCCTCTCCAAAGACATACCTGATTGCCTGTTGGCGTGCAAGGAGAGGGAATGGATTTGACCGTTTATTCATCCCGCCAATAAGAACAGCGGGCCGAGACCTTAGGCATCCGGTTCCCGCGAATTCTTCTTGACTGACAAAATAGCATCTCGAAACATTCTGGCTTTCGTCTTGAGCTGCCCGGCAAACTGGAGGAAAGGGCTGGCCTGCGCCACCCAGATCGAGATCAGAACTCTCGGAACAACTCTCGTGAGAGCAGAGCGAGCCGGCTATGCCGGCTGCTCTCCTTGCTCTGAGAGGTTCTGGTTAGTGATCATGTCCACCGCTTTCTGTGCCGCTTCAGCTGCCTGCAGGATCAGGCGATTATCTCCTTCGAGTCGCTCGATCCAATTTTGTATATAGGCGGTGGTGTTGCTTTCGGACTGTTGTCCGGCAATGCCGGCGATGGCACAGAGGAAGGCTGCCCCTGTCTCCGCGACTAGCTCTTCCTTGCTGTAGAGGTCATCCCCAAAGGTGGCACCAAAGGTACGGTCCAGGCGGCTTTCGTGTCCCGTACTATGTACCAGCTCATGAAACAGCGTGGAGTAATAGAGTGATGCATCGATGAATCTGAAACGCGCCGGCATGTGCACGGAGTCCGTCGCGGGGCGATAGTAAGCCTGGCGCTCCGTCGCACTGGTGAGCTTGAGTTCTGGCCGGCCGTCCCAGGCATGCACCAGAGCTTCGCTGGTCTCATCAATTTCTACTTCTTTAGGTTCTGTCAGAGGGAGCAATTCGGGCAACTTCAGGCCATCGCACTGCTCCACGTTGAAGACGGTGTAGTAGGTAAGAACGAACGGACTGCGGGCTGCTTTCTCCTCGTTGATCTCTTGGGGTTCTTCCAGAGCCTGTTTGGATTTGCCGTGAAGCTGCTTGTAAAAGACGATCTGGGTGCCTTTCTCTCCTTTGCGGACTGAACCTCCAAGATCCTTGGCTTGTTTGAAGGTGAGCCAGAAGGGGGCGCTGTAAGGCATCGACCACAGCAGGAGAATATTCACGCCGCGGTATGGCTTGCCGGTGAGAAAGTTGCGCGGAAAGCTTCCCCCCGCATAGCTGGGTGCCTTCCATGGTCTTTGCCAGGGAACGGCTCCGTTCTTCAGACTCTCGATGATGCGATCAGTAACGACCTGATAGATGCTGGACTTTGGTGTGGTGGGCTTGTCTGCATTGGGTTTGCTCATGGTGTTCTCCTCGCTTTTGAGTGGCTTGGCTGTGTTTGCTCTCAAACACGCCTTGGCCCTGGCCCACGCCAGCGAGGGCGGCAAGTGCAATGGTGTGGGAAACGTGGCCGCAGGCCATCCGCAGGACGGAGGAAGCGAAGACATGGAGCTGCACGCAGCGTTTTCCATTACCTTGCGCGCGCCAGGAGCGGGGCTCCTCAGCAAAGTTTGGCTTCCTTGTTCTGCGCGAAGCGCAGGGAATTGCTTTTGTTGTTGTCTTCAGTTGCGTTGCAGGAGGAACAGATGGAATGAGAAGGCCTAAGCGGGGCCGACGTGGATTATCGTTTTTTGCAAAGCCGTATTCAGGAAGGAAGGAGCACGCAGACGAAGACACGCATTCTAGGGACTCCACGTAGACCTTAGTCGGATTGATCTAGACGATAAGCCCAGCGCGTACTGCGTGCTGGATGCAGAGGGAACCTCGTCAGTGAAGAGAAGGTGCGGACAACACCGAAGGCGCTTTCGGACTGATTCAACGCCGTGGCCCTGGGGCGTATCGCACTTCAGACGCGAACACACTTCCCCTGTGTGAGTCGCCTACTGAGTTGCTAGGACACGAAGTCCTCGTTGCGAGGGCACACCCCGTGACCCTGATTGTTCAGAGCTGGCAGAAGGACGACCGTCGAGACGCGGGGACGTTGGCACGTGTGGCAAGCTTTGATCCGAAGCTATTATCTTCGGTGACTCATCCCGCCCTACAGGCTCAGGAGGACCTGCCTGTGTTTCGAGCACGTGCCGGTCGTTCGATCCAGAGCCGTGATAATCAACATGGCATGTGGTCTCGTGAAGACGAAAGGAACTTGGCTGCAAGGATCAGGTAGCCGGATCATCAAGTACCTATCTCAGGATGGATTTCAGCCCCGCCTTACGTATTTTCAAGGAGCCATTCTCGCAAGCCTTAGGGTCTGACCTTACAGATTTCGTGAGGGTGTCAAGACCTGGCCGAAGGCCCACCGCAACGCGGCGCGAAGCGGGTCTTTACTCACGGCGTGGTTCTAGCCGCTGTTGCGGTTGCTGTTGCTCGTAGGTCTTTAGGCTTTTGCTGTGGGAATGTGGGAGGGGCCAGCTGTATCGGCGCCTTCCAAGCGAAGCGGCATTTCCATAGCGGGGCGTTACGGGGTATCCCCGTCCCCAAAGAGTCTTTCTACTAGACGTTGTTCTGACGTTGATGACCGGGGAAGTCACGGATGTTCGCAAAATAGACGGGACGGGTTTGACACCACACCACCTCTTCAAGAAACACTTATAGAAGCGCTAAGCACTGGAGGATCAACGGATGTGCGGTCGGTACGGTCGGCGGAGTGACAAGCAGAAGATCGCGGAATACTTTCGCGCGAAGCCGGAACCGGCCGAGTTTCCGATGCCGGAAGCGGATTACAACATAGCGCCTTCAACTTACCAGCCAATCATTCGCCAGAGCCGCGAGACGGGCGAACGTGAGATGGTCCTGGCTCAGTGGGGCATGGTGCCATATTTCACGAAGGCTTTAGAAGACGTTAAAGGGTATTCAACGATCAATGCGAGAGCCGAGTCGATTACCAAAGCTCCAACATGGCGCGTACCCTTCAAAAAACGTCGCTGCCCGGTCCCAGCCAGCTTCTTCTACGAATGGCCGAAAGTAGGGAAGCCACCGAAGCAGCCTTATGCATTCGAGCTGAGTAACGGGAACCTCTTGGCATTTGCGGGACTCTGGGACGAATGGAAAGACAAGAAGAGTGGACACTGGCTCCAATCGTTTGCCATCGTGACCACAGAGGCGAACGAGCTCATGAGCCAAATTCATCCAAGAATGCCGGTTATTCTTCACGCGCGAGACTACGACCGGTGGCTGGACAGGGAAGAGATGGAACGGCCGCCACTGGATCTGCTTCGTCCCTACGAGTCGGAAAAGATGGAAGTTCACGAAGCGAATCCCGAGGTGAATAAAGTTCGAACCAACGGCCCGGAGATGATGCGCGCTGTCACGAAAGCCACCGAGGATGGAGTCTTTCCCCTTTGAAGGTCGGCAGACGTTCAATAGAAATCTTGAAATCAGAAGGGAAAGGCGTATCCTATAGAAGACTTCCGGCGGGCCTCACCCCACCGGAAGGGTGTTACATCTGCCTTACCTCATGAGGTAGAGCAGAGCTGCAATCCACCGCAAGGGCAAATGGATTGCAAGGTTGAAGCGCATGTTTATTGAGAACATGACTTCTACCTCCTTTCAACGAGAATGACGGCCCTGTTGGCGCAGGGCCGTGTTGCTTTTGGCAACCTCGGTTTTTGCCCCTGCTCAACCAATCGCACATTATGAAGCCTCGTCAAAAGAGCGTGAACTCAGTTTAACTTCTTCAGGCTGTTAAGCGGACGTTACGGTAGCCACATGGGGCGGGAAAACCTGCGGTGAGGGCTTTTTTCGTACGCCGTGGATCTTCAGTAATTGAATCAGCCTGAATGTTGCGAGACTGAAGAGAAGATATGCAATCGGAAGATTGAAGATGTCAACGAGGAAAGTCCAGAACAGGCTCGTAGGCGAGGCGATATGGAGAGCCCGCGCCATCTGGATGTCGGTCCAATGAGCTTCTGCTTCCTCTGAGAACAGCAGGTGCCTGAGTACGCTGTGCTGGCCGAGGGGCAGCTCAGGGTGGCTGTGGCTGACGTGGACCAACTCATGCGCGATGGCAGCGGCTTTGAGCTTTTCCGTGGGAAGCTGTTCTTCGTTCAGGAAGACAAGGTCCGTTCCGAAGAGGGTCAGTCCCAGGCTATCTGCATGGAAAGTTCGCCGGTATGTCGGCCCGTCCAAAATCGTGACTGAAACGCCCAACCTAGAACGTGTCGCGTTCAATTCGGGTGCCCAACGCTGGAGCAATGCGGCTGCCTCTGGATGTTGCGCCTCTAGGATTCCGGCTGTGGGGTCAGAGAGTACCGCTGCTGCTGAAGGATGATTGCGTGCATACACGCGGTCCTTCGTCAGAAGGGAAATGGGATCCGCTGCAAGGGCTAAGCTCGCGGTGATAGCAAGTAGTGCGAGAGTGGCCTGGTTGGAATGCGATATCTTAGCCATGCTTTCCTCCATTGATCGGGGTCACCACACTAAACGCCACAAATCGTACGCTAAGAGCGTCTGACTTGCGAATACGGAAATAATCTGCGGCTAAAGTCATCTCTGTTCTTTTCACCTGTCCCCAAGCAGCCCTACCTAGGTGTCCCACAATTTAACAGGACATTAACATTGGTTCGATCTGGCACGGGTTAGCCTCGCCTCGCTGAAGTCTTTGAAAATTTATCCCAGTTGACTTTCATGAGGGACGTAGACACTCGCGATTTGGCCAATTTCTAAAATGTTGACCGAGCGTCTCGTAGCCTCCAACTCGTTGAAGGTGAGGGAATATGTTGAAGAAACGCATCTATGCTCTCTTCAGTCTTTGGCTCATGTTAGCGTTATCGCCTACGGCCAGGTTCCTCGTTCGCATCCAACCCCGGCTCCGTTACCAACTCCCAAATATACCCATCAAACCATTGCTCTACCGATGGCTGGTCTATCAGCTTCCGACAAGACGCTTCTGATGCTCAATAACAATCGCGCCGCAGCACTTCGTGCAACGCTCACGGTTTATGCAAATGATGGAACGTCACAAGTTCTGCCGGTAGTCGAATTGAAGGCGTCGCAGAGCTTGCTTCTTCGACTCAATGGTCTCCTGGGGGACGCCCATCTCTTCGGGTCCATTGGGTATGTTGAAGTGAGTTATGAAGGGATCCTTATGGAATTAGGAGCGCAACTGACTCTTTATCCGATGTTGGATCGCGGAGGTTTAGACTCGCCCAGGAGTCTGTCAGTCGATTTCGCCAGCACATCGAGAAGCGCTATAGCGTGGCTTCCAGCTCAGAGCAAAGCTGTCGTTGCAGTTTCGAATGTCACGGAAACTGCATATATGGCGACGATCAACATGAATGGACGAGCGAGCAAATTGGCACTCGGCCCGCATGAAACCGTTCTGAAAAGCTTTCGGGCGCAGGGAGAAGACGGTGAAGATCAGTCATTCGCCGCAGATGTCTCATTCGATGGGCCAAAAGATGCTATTCGAACCTTCGGATATATCGAAAGCAATTCAACTGGAAGTCTTCCCATCAGGTTTTACGATCCAGCAGCAGCAACGCAGAACTCTATCAGTGCACCGGGGCTCCTAACGAGGGTTATGGCTCATGTCGTAGCGCGCAATTTGTCGGCGCATGCAATTCGCGTACTCCCGCACTGGTCGGAGGTTGGATCTCAGAAACCGAGAAGCGCAGACGGCTTCCCAGTGATCATACCTCCGGGAGCCGCGGTGAGTGTCCCCTTGGACGGGATGAAAGCCATCCTAAACAAAGGTGTAGAGCGCGCCACACTTACGCTTGGCACCGATGCACCGAAGGGTGCCCTAATAGGCGCGGTTACGGAAGAGGTCGAAGACAGCGTCCTAGAGGATGTTCCGTTGCGAGCTGGCAATCCTCTGCAATTTATGCGCGGGTATTATCCATTGCGGTGGGAGAGAGACTATAAAAATCTTCCGATGATCTCAAACACATCAGATGTAGAACAGAGTGTGTATGCATCGGTGGTCACAGGAGGAAAGACTTATGTCTTTCCAATCACGAAGATCGATCCCGGCACTACGGCAGTGTTCGATGTCGATTCAATTCGGGCCAACAAAACGCCCGACAACAATGGCGACATAATGCCAACCGATACACTATTCGGCAAGTTTCACTGGAACTCTGTTGTGTATAGCAATACTGTGGGGCTCATCGGTCGCACAGAACTTCGAAGTACGGAAGACAAGAGGGCAAGCAGCTTCAGTTGTGGAGGTACATGCTCGTACTTGTCGTTTCAATCGCCCTTTTTCGACGGAGACCCGGGCGGGACTTACCCGCAACCATATCAAACCGCTGCGAAGAACCTAACCGCTCAAAACATGATGCAGGACCCTTATGGAAATCCAATCTGGTATACCAACATCTCCACTCAATCAATGGGAGGTCTCGCGGTTGACAACACTTACATACTGACTGCCAACCCGCAGAGCAACGGTTACGTGATGCAAGAAGATACTCAAGTTCCGGGAGGAACCAACATCGGATGGTATTTCACGCAAGTCGTTGCAGTTTATTACGATGACACGACGCCCTGCGGCTATATAGATAACGGCTATGCCCAGTCTGAGCCCATAGCCGTGCAACCTACGGTGACAATAACGAGCAGCCCGGCCAATGCAAATTCCGTCCCGGTCGGCGGCACGATCACCCTTACAGCAAACCCCAATCCACCAGGCGGCTCTTTTCAGTGGAGCGCTTCAAACGCCAATGTTTCGCTTTCCAATCCGACAAGCCAAACCGTCACCGTGCAAGGGGCTGCGCAGGGACAAGCTTCGGTAACGATCAGCTATAACCTCAATGGGCAGTCTGGAACCGCGAGCCTGAACATTATGAGCCAGCAAGCGAGATATTTCATCCCCACAAGTGCGACTTCAGTTCAGGGCGGATGCTTTTCACCGTCGGTCGGAAGTTTCTATGATGTGGCTTATTATGTGGGAGACCAAGATTCAAATCGAATCTCGGTAGCAGGTATGACGCCGCTTGAGACTGCCCCAGGAGCGGTTAACCAACCGTTTTCTTCTCCATCATCGACTTCCGCTTCGGGAAGTTTTGATGACTACCCTGTCGGAACATGTTTTACCTTTCCTCAAGGTACTCCACCAAATACTCAAGCGTGTACGGATGTAGGTCAGACGTTCGAAATAAGGATACCGAACACGTCAAACGGTACTTCAACGGATCAAGCTATCAGCACTTCCACCGTTCGACGTGATTGCGCACTCGGGCAAAGGATAACGATTCAGGGCAATCCAGGTGGAAGCGTTATATACACACAGGGGGTAGTCAATTGAAATATCGCAGCCAATTACTCATCGTGCCGACACTGCTTGCGCTTTTTCTCGCTCCTGTCTCTAAGGCTCAAGTTACACAACCTCAACCGCTAGTGGCCACGCAAAAGGTCGATCAAATGCTGGATAGAATCCTTGCTCGCGGCGAGGGACATGTTGGCAACGTGAAGACCACCACCTACGTTCATCCGACGCAAAAAGAATTGGATGAGATCCGCACTATGGGCGTCAGCGCTGTTCCTGCATTGTCAAAGGCGATCGACGACCCTAATCCATTTCGCGAATTGCTTGCTGCTCAGCTCTTGAAGGAGATCGGTGGAACGGAGGTCGTCGAACCGCTTACTCGGGGGCTTTCACCAAAAAAATGGACTCTCGTTCGAACTCAGTGCTTGTCGTCGCTAACAAGCGCTCCTCCCGAAGAGGCTCGGCCAATCATCGAGAAAATGCAGGATGATCCAGATGAACGAGTGAAAAAACGAGCTGGAGATTTGCTCACCGCACACTATGGTGCCCCTCCGCGCAACTGATGTCAAACAGTAGAAATTTTGAGGTCCGGCCTAGCCGGACCTCTTTCTGTGTTGCATGGAGGCTTTCCCTTTCTAACCTTAGCTCACTATCGACGGTGAACTTCTCGCTCACCTGTCGCTCTTTGGTTGGGAGCAAATCAATTTGAACGGCGACCTGCCTGGCAGTCAACGATAGGCCGCGTCCGAAGGGGTGCTTCAGCACTTCTACGCCCTACGCGTCAAACAAGGTAATTCACATTTCTTAATGAACAATTCTTGGACGTTTGGTATAGGGACCCGAATTACGCCGCTCACAAACGACGACGTCTGAAAGCAGCAAACACCCAATCATTGACCGGTAGATCCCTCTTGAAATTATGAGCAGTGAAAGCTCGTCCAAGTCTGATCTCTGCACATTCGAGACAAAGCAAATTGGGGCCGCTGATCCGCCATACCCAGAGATCGTCGTTGACCATGAAAGGTGCCGGATTTGGTCTTTTGCAATCTCCACACTCCATAAGCCCTCCTCACAAACGATCGTTTTTGGTATGGCGGCCAGCTCGGAAAAACGACTGGCGATTCACGCCTAGAAACATAGCAAAAACCATGCCAAAATCATCGTATCAGCGGAGACCGTTTATGGTATGTTTCGTGCATGCGTATTGGCTATGCTCGCGTTTCGACCTCCGACCAGGACACGGCTTCTCAACTGCCGGATCTGCGGAGAGCGAAGTGCAAGCGAATTTTCGAGGAGACAGAGAGTGGCGGTACGCTGAATCGGCCAGAGCTGCAGAAATGTCTCGACCGGCTCGAAGAAGGTGACACGCTGGTTATCTGGAGGCTTGATCGTCTCGGCCGGTCATTGCGGGATCTACTTCACATTGTGGACGGCCTCAAGAAGCGAGGAATTGATTTCATATCGCTCACTGAGAATTTTGATACGACAACGGCGGCGGGACGGCTTGTCTTCCATTTCTTTGGTGCCCTGGCTGAGTTTGAGCGGGATCGGACGAAGGAACGTACCCTTGCCGGTCTTTCCCAGGCGCGGGCCCGCGGGAGGGTAGGGGGACGGCCAAAGAAAATGTCTGTGCAAGAGATGCGCGTTGCTAGAACGATGTGGGATAGCCACAAGCACACGAAACAGGAGATTGCGGAGCAATTCAAGGTCTCGGTGTCCACGGTGGACAGAATCGTTCGCCCTCAAAAGACTTTAGAGCCGCTGCCGGTCCTGCCGGCGGCGGCGCAGCTACTTCGACGGTCGAGAGGAGGGAAGTGATGCGTGTTCTTTGCAGCGGGATCGATGGAAGAGATATTGAAGGGGAAGTGATTGGCGGTGAAGACTTCGACGTTGCGTCGGGCTCGTGCGACCTTGATTCTACGTTCACCGTGAGATGTGATGATGGAGCACTGTTTCAGGTACACGGTTGGTTGGTGGACGTTACAGTGCTTCAAGACCAGCCAAAGTTTGTAATGTGAGATGGCGGCGGAAGGATCAATGAAGAAACCAGTTCAGCGTGTGATGCATTGCCCTTGCGGGAATCCAGAGATTCTCGCCAAGGGCATGTGTCCCACTTGCTACACGCTGAAGCGCCAGGATGAGGAATATTTCGGCGGACACCGTGAAGAGGTCCTGAAGCGCGATGACTACCGTTGTCGCGTGCCAGGATGTACGACGCTAAAGCGTGGAAAGCGGTCTATCGCCGTTCATCATAGACAGCCCGGCAACAGCGATCCGGGCAAGATGATTACGCTGTGTCTTCCGTGTCATGCGAAGGTCACTCGCACGCTGTACGTGCGAGATGATTGGCCCAAGTTCTTGCGGTTGTTGTGGCGAGAGCAGCATCCCGACGGGCATGAGCAGACGAGCCTAGATTTTCTTAGTAGAAGGCCAGTTCCGAAGAGAGTCCCATTATTCCAACATCAGGAGAATGGACATGAAACGCGCGATAGTCACGTTGGCAATACTTGGCCTAGTGGCCGGGTGCGAGTCTGAAATGACACCGGGAATCCTTTTCTGAAAAGTCGATCGTTGAGAAGGTAGAGGATGGAGGCATCAGTGCGAACGATCTGAAAAGAGCTGATGCGGCAGGTCTTCAGCTCTGGCTGTCGCAGCATCGTGATGTGGCGCAAAGCATCGCTTTGCAGTGCAAAGTTGCAATGAAGAGTGACAACGCGTGGAAGATGTCGGATGAGGGAAGGATCTGTTTGGGCGAAAATTTGCGGGCTACTAGCCATCAAACCGAGAAGACGATAGCTTCCATGTTTATGTATTTACATAAACATGGAAGGCAGGGAAACGCGACTAAATGAGCATGGCTTTTTGTACTGAACAGTGTATAAATCACGTGTGATAAGCAGACTGAAGAATTTGTTCGGCGGTACGAAGCCGAATCCCTCGCCACCTGTCGATGGGATTGTCCTTGAGGGCTTCCGTCTGAAGGCAGAATACGAAATAGTTTCGCTGAAAGAATTCCTTGGCGAAGAACCCTTCGCCAGCTTGCGAACACTGGACAGGAAAATTCCATCTCCTGGTGAGATCATCCTGTCAGAATCGCATGGACTTCGACTCGAAACGATTGCCTCTAATCTGAAGAGTTTCGTCGCCAAACTCGATCACGAGATACGTTCTTCGCTAGAAGCTACAAAAGACGAATCAGCGCTGACTCTCTGGCTCTTCATAGGTCGATTTGATGACCTGGCGGATGTCGGCAGCCGCCAGGATGGGGATGCTGAGACGCGAGAGTACGTGACGAACCTTTTGGAATTCCATCTCGCGCTCATCAACGAACTGCAGAAACAGCTAGAACCGGCAACGATAGAGAACCTCGTAAAGCGCTTCTCCGCGCGTGAGGCGTTGCGCGGTACAAACCTACGTCCATACGTTGAACTACCCGGTCTGCCTTAGGGCTGAGGGAGCACAATTAGCGGTCAATACACCAGACGACGGATGTCCATGCAGGCGATTTTTACCGAAGGGTCTTTATGACCGATGAAACGATCTCCGAGACGCGTGCGGGTTGATCCAATTGGACGTTGTGACTCGTATCGCCTACGTCCACGACTTTTCCCTGACGAGAGAGCTTTTTAGCTTTGATTTCGTAGTGGTGACGTTTAATCGCCCACGCTTGCCGGTCTGGTGGCGAAGAATTAACAGAGACAATGACGAGCGGCATAGTGCCTAGCGGATGTTCCGCCATTCGCAGTTCCCGTTCATCAAGAGTCTCATCGCTTCGGGGAGTGAAGGGAAGCGGAGCCTCTTCATGACGAGAGAACCGCTTGAGATAGCCACCATAGGCCGTTTGAGGAGCGCGGAGTGCCAAGTCTGTAGAGAGGAGCGTTTCCCAGAACGCCGGTTGCTCGATCATTCTGTCTTGTTCCTCATTCTGCTGCTCGGTTAACTGAGAATCACGCCAGCTACAGGCAGAAAGAAGGTACGCCCGTTTGCTCGACTCACTTGCTAGTACTCGGCAGCGATCAATTTGGAGCAGACCATCAAGCACTTCCTCACCCTTTTCTTTAGCGTGCGGCTGCGCCCTATAGGCTTGAAGCATCCCGGACATGCCAGGGTCCAATAGTACCAACGCGCTGACATCCGTACGATATCGCTCGGTGTACAGCAGAGCGGTCATGCCGCCCATTGAATGCCCAACCAATACGAACGGCTTGGGAAAGTCGGCCGCCGATGCGAGTTCATGAAGGTCCGAGACCATGGCGTTCAGGTCTCTTGGATACGGTCCTGGAGCGACGAGCCTCTCACCCGCTCTGTCATAGGAACAGACGCGATTGTCCTTCGCTAGAAGTGGTTGCAGTCGTCGCCAAGAGAGCGAATCGCTACCGTACCCAGCTTCCAGCACAATCAAAGGTGCACCCGTTCCTTCACAATGCAGCGCGAGAGACCTTCCGTCGTGAAGCTTCACCTCTTCGGCGGGTACGACGATCTGTGCGAAGCAAAGACCTGTCATAAAGCAAAGACTCCATATCAGGAGTAGGTAAGGCGAGTTTGGCCGATTCTGCATGAGAAAAGATTATGTTACTTCCATCTTCCACGTGCTTAGAAGTCGGCTTGTCGCAGCAATAGGCTGCGAACGGGCGGTTAACTTGCAGTCTAAGGCGAGGCCGTCACGAATGGGATGAGCTTGTACAGGTGGTTTCGACCTGCGCGACAAGCACCGAGGAGAAGCTGCGCCAGATGCGGCCTTCAGTTTCCAGTGTCGAGCAAGATGGACGGCAAAAGCAAGGTGTTATCGCTACGCTACACGACGCACCTGGACGAGCAGGGCGTGGGGTGCAGGCGTAGGTCGCTCAGATTTGCTTGTTAGCGACGAGCCGGCGGTAATGCTCACCGAGCACGGTCAGCTTGCAGCTTTTGCTTTCCATCGCTGCATGCCACATATGCGGCGCACTGACGGGGACAACTAGGTTCACTCGGTAATATTTCTGCAAGATTGCAAACTGGCGCGTGTTCTCGGGAACCGGTAGCGGAATGCCTCTGGCTTCATCTCCTGGCGCGCGCTCCGGTTCAAAGCTCGGATCAAGCTTGAACTCAGTGCCGGGCGAGGGGAAGAATTCCACGATGCGCTGGAGATCAGCAAGGAGTATAGGAGCCTGCACCTTTCGAAGAGAGATGAAATTCTTAACGTTCGTTTTGAAGACAGGTCGCTGCTGCCATGGGCCTAGCGATTGATCGATGTGCGCGTAAACACTGCCTGGCGTGACTTCGCCAAGTAAATTGGCGGCAGCGCCGCTGAGGGCATCAACAAAAAGCGTCGTGAACACGCCGCTGCCGTTTTCCTCGGTGGCATATTGCGTTTCAGTCGCCGCTGTCAGGATCGTAAGACCTTGGGACAATTCCGCAGTATTCGAAGTCAGCGAACCGTCGCCAGCAACTCCTGAAAAACAGCTATCGAGAACAATAATCTTGTTCTTCGACTTCGACGTATTGGCCATCGTTAAAACTTCAGTTAGGGCGAGGCCGTCGTCGCCTGTCCTCGTGTCAGAGGCACAAAGAAAGCCGCCCGTTTGGTCGATATGACCATGGCCGGCAAAGTAAAACAGCGCCACTTCGCTATCGTCCGCGAAGAGTTCCCGCACAGCGTCGCGCATCTCCGCGCGCGTAACCGTATCGGCCGGTCCGGTCCCCGAAAAGAACTTCACGCCGAAGTTAACGGTGCCGTCGCTGTGACGATCGAAAACGCTCTTTACGGAGTGTGCATCATTCACGCAGCCATAGAGCGGCTTTATCTTTTCGTAATAGTCGATACCAATAATGAGCGCTTTGCGCATGCAACTCCTTACAAACTGTCTATGAAGCCGCCAACGCCATCCCAGGTCCAGACATGACCAGTAATGCCATCAACGGCCGTGCGGTCATCGGTGTAGCACCATAGGCCGTAGATTTTCTTCTTTTCTTCCTTCCCACACTGAATCTCCCATTTTTGGCCAGACGATGCGGTCGAATTTTTGCTCATAAGCACGATGACCCCGTCAGAGCGCTTGATCCGGGTGCGCACCTTTTCTTTCCAGTCGCTGGAATATGCTTCCTTAACTGACATATCGACGTACTCGTATGGATTTTTGGGATGCAGCGTATGCCCCTTTAGAAAATCGCGCATCGTGACGTCTTCGATCGCAAAGGCGATAAAGACAACTTTCGTGTCAGCCATTTTTACCCTCGCACTGGTTTGATGAGTCCGCCTAAGTCTAGTCGTCCATGAGCCTTCTGTCGCTCCAATCCTTGTTAAAAAACAACGCCGCTGCCAGCGACTTCCGCGAGAAGTGCGACGGCCAACATCATCTGCCGCTCACTCAGAGCCAGGACAGCTCCCGCAGCCGCCAAGGTTCGTTTACCTGACAATATATCGGTCAACACTTCGATCCGTTGAAGATCGCGTTCGCTCATAGAAATCCAGCCCATCCTTAGAACCTGACATTTCTAATGGGCGGGAACATGACATTTCTAAAGAGCTTCTACAGGGTCACGATATAGAAGCCCAATTATCGGACGCACGTCCTTTCATATCAGATATATGCACATACCTAGGCCTGCCATGAGCTGGTGACTGCGAAACAGCTTGCAGAACTTGCAGGGTTTGAGCGCGACCACTTCCGATTGCGATATGGTCCCTCTGAAGCCATAAGGCGGCGAACACTGTGGGGATTTCTCAACTCGGGGAGTACACACACAAGTGCCATCACCGATTACACCTCGATGCTGAACGGCAACAACTATGTCTACCCCGTGAATTACTACGATGGCATGATCTACACCGATAACAGCATTGTGAGTCCTGGCTTCGATCCCGGATCAGCCACTAATCTTGTCATGACGGGGATGGCACCGGGAACGACCCTTGTGCAATACGATGAAGGGGGCACCGATTACGCCTACATTCCAGATCAGGAACAGTGTGTCGCCTCGAACCACTACCTCCATCAGGAAGGTACTGAGGATGTAACTCCCATAGTTACATTTTCACCTGTAAGCGATTTTCCACTAGGCAGCGCAAGAGGCGTTGTTGCCACGGTGACTAATTCACAGGGTCAGGAAATATCCAGCGCTAATTCGCCGGTCCATATAGTCCTAACGGGTGGAGCAACGTTTCCGGATCTGAGTACTGACATGACTATCACTGGAACAACAACGATCGTCATTGTAGGCTCGAATGTGAGCAGCACTGAGAATGGAGTCCGACTGGACGCGCAAATTGTCAATTCTGGTGGATATCGGACATCAGTAGCATCCCCAGCGGTACAGTTCACGGTTGTCAATGTTGTGCTGTCCTTGCAAAATAGCGGATCATTGGCGAGCGACAACAGTGCTACGAGCTTTCTTCCCCTTGCGCAGCGATCACTGAGCCGGTACATCTATGGATCAGCAGGCAATACAAGCTGCGCAGTTCCATATCAGATCACAGGGATCGTTAGTCCTGCAGACTATACGAAAGTCATTACCTTGCGTCGTACCGCGACCGCCCGCGGTTACACAAACGGCACTCTAACGCTGCAGAGAGATAGCGTCGATGATCCCGGTTCGGAGGTGCTTCGAGATACTGATCCACAGTCAGGAGGCTCATCCGGGAAGGTGTATGACGCAGACCAGCCCTCGTCTGACTTCGATGTCACGGATCAGCCTATAACCAATAGGAGACTCCGCGCGAACTTCGAGGAGTACGCAGTATTGGGTAATCCGTCGGTAGCTGTCTCCGGGAATCTTGCTCTGTACACTAGAGTATCGTGCACACTATCGGGTTCGGGCATCGCGTTCGATGATTCCCTTCCAGGCGACAACCAGGCCGGACTTGGCACTACTCCGTTGACCAACGACCTTCAGTACCCTTCGAGCGCAAAGGACGGACTATGAAGATCTTGAATGCTTTCCTCGTCGGCTTATTTATTTGGGGCGGATCGACGAGTTTTTGTCAGACCGCTGTATCGATCTGTGAGTCCAATTCATCGTTTGCCATAGACGACGCACGGAAGATACTGAAGACTTTCCAGCCGTCCACTGTAGATCTTTCGGAGCGTCGATGCATTGCCAAGAGCATAGATCTACTCGCGGCAAGCAAGAACCACTCTGACATTCCTCTCCTGGTTCCCTATCTTGGGTTCGAACGTCCGCCGGGGGAAAATGACATGCCTCATTTCAGCTTCCATCTCAGAATCCCAGCCATTACCTATCCCGCCATCGGAGCTTTGGCGCTGCAAGGTGACCCAGCCAACGAGTTAGTCAGCTTGGAGATTGAAGGTACTGATACCACGCAGCTACAACGTCAAAATGCGGTGATAACTCTGCTCATCATCGGACATGGACACCCGGAACTCGTGCTCGGCCGCCTTCTGCAACGGCGCAAGGCGGTTGACGCGGCGATCCAAAAACGGATTGACGATGCAATTGAGTTTGGCCTGAAGAGCGACGATTGCAAATACAGCAATGGAAAATGCGAAGACGCAGTCAAATCCGTTCGCACTGGAGACAGAGCGCTCAATGTGTACTCTCAGGGAGACTTGTTGCCCCAGGTCTAGGGGGCGGATTCGTTGTGGTCTACTTCTGAGCGGCAACGCTACGGGGAGATTTTCCGTCCCACTGGATGAATGTGAGACTGCCTATGACAGAAAAACACTATTTCGTGGAGAAAAACGAGGACGCCAAGTTCGCTGTGCGCGCAAAGGGATCCGAACGCGCTAGCTCCCTCCATGACACGCAGGCTGAAGCGATCGCGGAGGCTGAACGTCTGAATCCAGCCGATCATGCTGATGTTGAGCGCGTACGCGATACGCCAACGGGCGGTCCGGACAAGTGGCGATCTGCTTGAACATTTCGCTGTCTGCGAAACGACAGTAGCGAGATCCAGCGTATGGGATGATGGACGGCCTCCTCGGGAGGCCGTTCTCTGATTTTTAGGGGTGCAAAGATGGCGAAGAAGTTACATCCGGAACGCACCGCTGATTTCATTGAGTCCATGGAGTGCTTGCCCGTCGTAGAGGTTCCGGAAGGTCCTGAGTGGACGTATGAGCTGAAGCTGGATGGGTACAGGCTCGAAGTAGTGAGGTCTGGAAAGGAAACAACCCTCTACTCTCGACGCAGGAACATTCTGAACGAGAAGTTTCCTTATATCGCAGCGGCGCTCGGGAGCCTTCCAGAAGGAACCGTGATCGACGGAGAGCTGGTCGCTGCCGGTCCAGATGGTCGGCCCGATTTCAATATGCTGCAGAACTTCCGCTCCGCCGAAGAAAGCATCACCTATTACGCCTTCGACATCCTGGTGCATAAGGACCGCGATCTCACCATGCTGCCGCTCTCCGAGCGCCGAGAGATCCTGCGCTCAGTAGTTAAGCCCTCGAAGCATGTGGCTCTATCGGAGGTCTCCGATCAGACCGCCGCTGAGATGCTGAAGTTTGTGCGATCGAATGGCCTTGAAGGGATCGTTGCCAAGCGATCAGACAGCGTGTATCAGCCAGGCCAACGTACCGGAGCCTGGTCGAAGCATCGCGTGAACCTTGGCCAAGAATTTGTCATCGGCGGATACACTCCTGGGACGCATGGCTTCGACGCACTGGTCATCGGATTCTATGAGGGGAAGAAACTCCACTTCGCAGCGAGAGTGCGCGCTGGCTTCGTCCCCGCCACGCGACGTGAAGTGTTTGAGCAGATCAAAGGCTTGAAGACGTCAGAATGCCCCTTCGCCAACCTACCGGAAAAGCAAGCTGGGCGATGGGGACAGGGACTCACGGCGGAGAAGATGAAAGAGTGCGTCTGGCTTCGGCCCGAAGCTGTGGCCCGGTTCGATTTTCTGGAATGGACCGGAGCCGATCATCTGCGCCATACAAAGTTTGTCGCCATGCGCGATGACAAAGACCCTCGCAAGGTCGTACGGGAGACATAGGTGGTGCCTGTGCTATGGAATGTTAGCCTGAGCGTCTTGAGGGGCGGCCCACCACGCCGAACGTCAAAGATCGTACGCTAGAGTGACCTAAGGCAGAGCGCTCGAACTGTGAGAATGTATTTGGGGTTACTACACCAAACGTCAAAAATCGTACGACAAGGCTGTGTTGCGGAAACCTATTGCCAGCGAAAGACAATCGCAATAGGGTTTTGCAACGCAAGGGTGCTGGTATTTGGCCCGGCGAGGCCGAATTGCACAAACGTTCGTTTGCGCAACACAGCCTGAGGAGCCTCTCGGTGAGTGCATCGGCGATTTGGCACCACTTCAGTGTTGTTCAAATGTCCCGGCATCTTTGAAAAACATTCGATTCATGCTGTCATAAACTTGATGTGAATCCCGGACCCGACCAGCACGGGATACTAGACCAGATATTTCTCCGATATCTTGCGGCCGTTAACCGCAGCGGGTGTTCGGAATTGACGCCAAATCAGTCAGCTCGAATGTTCTCAGGGTAGCCGTCGAGAAATGTCGGACACGTGGAGTTGTCCCGGCCTAGTGATTGTTCCGTGCAATGGCAGAAATTGATTTAAAGAGTTGTATTTGATTTCCAATGGTGCTATACCGAACCAGACAATCCAGCCCTCAGTAAAATCTCGTTATGTGAATTCCAAAGGTCGTCCGATATGGAGCATCTCGAAGATCTTCTTCTTGTGAAAGCGCGCAATGAATCGCAACTGTTAAACCGACCAGGTGTAACTGCGGTGGATGTAGGGTACAAGTACGTGGATGGCAAGAAAACTGATGAGCTGGCTATCCGAATACACGTCAAAAAGAAAACAAGTGAAGTTCCTTTAGCCGAGATGATACCTGCACAGATAGAAGATTTCAGGACCGATGTGCTGGAAGGCGATTACGAACTCCAGGTGCTCAAGCAATCCGCCTCCATGCTGACTGCTGATACTGGCAATTACAATCCGCTTGTCGGCGGTATAAGTATCGGCCCGTGCAGGGTGGTTGGTGGCTTCATTTATGCTGGCACTTTGGGAGTTCCAGTGACAGACAGAACAACTGGAAAACCAATGTTGCTGAGCAATTTTCATGTGATGTGTGTGGATACCGGCTGGCATCCGGGTGACAGCATTTGTCAGCCGAGCCTTATAGATACAGGTAAATGCCCCAGCGATACTATGTCTGGGATCGCACGCGCCGCCTTGGGAGGTTCGATCGATGGCGCAGTTGCTCAGCAAACCCAACGATCGTCAGTACGGAGCATTGTAGATGTGGGTCAAATTGACGGGGTAAGCCCTGCGTATCCTGGACATCCGGTCCGCAAGCGTGGACGTACCACCGGGTTGACTTTTGGTGCCGTAGATGGTGTTGGGGGCTCCGTCACAGTGGATTACGGCAATGCCATTGGACGGGTAACTCTTAACAACCAGATCAGCATCGCACCAGACACTTCGCGCAATCCTTCATTCAGCGATCACGGTGATTCGGGGTCTGTTGTGGTTAACGTCTCCAATCAAGTGATCGGCTTGCTGTTTGCTGGCGTGGCTGGTGGTCTTACATGGGCAAACCCAATTCAAAACGCTCTAGATGCCTTGCAGGTAGATATTTGGGCGACCTTTGAGGCCGTGTTCGCGCACGGTGATCCCGGCAATGGAATTGGCGGGTATGACCTCGCATCACCAGATGATCGTGCATTTGCATTCGACTACGACGGGAGCGGGAAACTAGATCACATCGCACTCTATCGACCCGGGCATGGCACCTTTTGGATCCTGAAAAGGAAGGGAGACGACTTTGCGGCGGTGTTCGCGCACGGTGATCCCGGCAATGGAATTGGCGGGTATGACCTCGCATCA
>Ga0157290_10000058_pt1 | contig 38239 bp, 32 predicted proteins | sample NitcycUS149409B1_FD_108389 | JGI IMG/M metagenome (GOLD analysis project Ga0157290, IMG submission 108389) | Soil microbial communities from Arlington Agricultural Research Station in Wisconsin, USA - Nitrogen cycling UWRJ-S149-409B-1 | ecosystem: Environmental > Terrestrial > Soil >...
ACGAAGACAGTCGCCGAGATTCTCGATGTCGGCCTGCTTCGATTCGTCTACCAGTACGTCGCGAGGGTTCGTCTTCGTCGCGTCGTTGCCCATCTGCGAGACGAAGCCCGTTTTCGAGACGTTGAAGTGACGGCGGCGCTTCGTCACTTCCTTGCGAGCCTTGTCGGCAGACAAGGGAGCCCACTCGGTGCAAACGACGAAGCTAGCCGGAATTTTCAGCAGAGCGTCCAGCACCAACGGCTTCGTCTCAGTGATCGCTTCTTTCATCGTGAGAAGGCGCACGAAGTGATCGCCGACTCGCAGATGGTCCCGTTCCGCTTCGATGGAGGAGTTGACCACTTGGTAGTCAAGGAACTGTGTGCTCTGCGGTTTGCCCGCGATGCGCCAGTCGTCGAAGTTGACGAGACGGCGAAAGAAAGTGAACTGGTCCTGCTGTCCGAGTGCAGCGATCTGGACGAAGTCCTGGAGCTGCCGGACAAAGACTTGCACCCTCTGCTCAAGCCGAGCGACGGAGGTCGCGATCTGGGAGCGCACGAGTGACTTCATGCTGTTGCTGCTGAACTGGCTCTTGAGTTCGTTGATGCCAGCGGCGGGGTCGCGGACGAGCATAGCGAGTCCAGCCCCGATGCCGCGCTTGGCCCTTTGACCCTCGAAGAGAATCACATAGAAAATCTCGACTTGGAAGAGTTCATCGCGCTTACCTTCGAAAAACGTCCGGCGCTGGTCGATGGCGGCGTCTACGACAGCGTCGTCATAACGAGCAAATGGAATATCGGGCCTATTGGTCTTGAAGAGGTATTGATAGACGCGAACGCCAGGGCCGAAGGCCTTCATCGCTGCTTCAAGGCGCTTGACCGCATACTCTTGCTCACCCTGGTCAAGGCTCTCGTAGTCCACGCCCTCGACCCTCAGAACCATGCCAACGTCACCGGCCTTAGTAACAAAGACCGTGTCGTTCCAGAAGCCGTACAGGCTGATGTGGTCATTCAGCTCCGCTGTTTCTCGCCACGGCTTGATTGCTCTCGCGATATTGAACATCAGCGCACCTCCACAAGCGGCACGCGCTGCTTGGCAGCGTCGTAACGTGTTTTGAATTTCTCTGACTTTGCGAGGATTCGCAGGTATGCCGGGTCAGTGTTTGTGACCCAATGGCCGAACGCGAACCCGCCTATGAAAACGCCGAAGCCGGCAAGGAGCGAATTGAAGAGGTTGAAAGCCCCGACTGCGGAGACGCAGACAATGAAAAACAAGGTCCGTTCTACCCCTAGATAAGTGAGGGGCTTATGTAGGCTCTTGAACACTCGATTACGGCGACGTGTGGTTCGCGATGGATCTGACATAAGCCCCTCGATTCCAGTTGACGTGGATGATTGAAGCGGACGGGAAGGGATTGCCGTTAGGAACCCCAAAGCCACGACAGGACGTTGGTCGCCATGACTGCGATTCCCGTACCGGCTGCGACGCCTGCCAGCGCTTTCTTGGCTCCAGGCTCACCGTGAGCGAACTGATAGCCGCCGATCACAATCGCGATCAGTGAAGCGACCTTCGCCACGGTTCCCGTGAAGAGGGTTTGCATGTTAGAGAATCCAGTGTCGAAGGGAGATCCGGACTGGGCGTGCGCTACCATGGGTTGCAGCAACAGAACGCCGAGGAAGAAGAAATTTGACCGAACAATGCCACGAGCGGCCTTGGTGGATGGTTTAGGGATTTGAACACATATACGTCGGGACATCGGCACCTCCCACAGCTGTGAATCAGCCGCGATATGCCGAGACATTAGGCGCGCAATAAGTCGCTGTCCAATGCATCTTTCTGATCGCACCATCTTCGAGAGAGATAGTAGGAAATTCTCCTAGCTTGTCTTGAAGAGAGACATGGAACCGGTCCCTTTGCGGCGCACAGAGAGGGGGGATCTTTGCTTAGGCTGATGCTCGAGCGTAGCTGACTGCGCGGGAGCCCAAAAGGATCCAATCTCTCCTGTGCGCTTCCTCAACTCTCGGAGAAGTAAAGCGAGCGCCGGATGTTGCGAAGTTGGCTTGAGAATCAGAGCAGTATCGATTGTCCAGTCGGCTCCATGAATGGGTCTCATGGTAAGTCCGGTTAATAGCCTGGCCCCGCTGCGAAAGAAGGCGAGACATTGGCCTTCCTGAATCATCCATTGGATGTGATCGCGATTCGTGGTGGGGTTGCTTGCCTTCGGAGTAATACCTAACCCGAACAGCAATTCCATGATGCGCCGATACGCGGCTTCGTGAACTTTCGGATACTGAAAAATGCTGATGCGTCCGTTCAGAAGGTGCGAAGGAATGGCCTCATGTTCCGCGAGGGGGTCATCCGAACGCATGCAAACTAGAAGCTTCTCACGCTCGACGATGCAAGTCGTCAAATCGGAGTTGTGCTCGATTGGAAGCGTGACAAGGGCACCATCCAACTCTCCGCTACCAACGCGTTGCTCCAGGCTCTGAATCTCGTCACCCTCCGATAGGATCTCGCAGTGTGGAAAGAGCCTCCTTGCCTTCTCGATAATGGAGCCCAGCGTTCGCTTCTCAATAAGGGAAGAGTATCCAAGCTTTAGCGGAGTGATCGCACCCGTTCGGAGCCCTTTCAACATCTCAATCACGTCTTGACGGACCTGCAATAGGTCTCGTGCACAGGCAATCAAGACTTCTCCGTAAGGGGTCGGAGTTGCGCCGTCTCGATCTCGCGTGAAGATCTCGAGATCCAATAGCTCTTCGAGTTGGCCAATCTGAGTACTGACGTTCGATTGGGTGGTGTGGACCTTCGTTGCCGCAGCAGTAAATGATCGTTCCTCAGCGACCGCCTGGATAAACTTCAGATGACGGAACTCAAGTTGATCATAGTCACTCATATTGCTCTCGATACTCAGCAAGTGCGAGATTGCGTTGAAACAACAAAGCAAACGGGATGTCTCAACTTCACCGATAATTTTCCACAACTACGCTCATAACCGTCAATCAATTTCGCTCATACGTAAAGATTGAAAAATTCCCGAAATGGGCATGAGACGGACTGCTCTTGCGTATGGAGGACTCGCTGAATTTACGTTCTGCTCAATGCAAATGTAACTAGCAGTTCGTCTAATCGACTTACATACGCTGCTTCAGAGGTTGTTCAGGCCTTTAGAACAAGTCCCGGCCCAGGCTCACCTCTATATCTGAAATTTTTCCTCTTTCTTCCAGAGAAACAGCGGCCGACTTCTTGACAAATCCAGAGCGATACAACGGGCTGGCATACTCTGGCTCATCTTTCTTTGCCCAGCCGAAGATATGGTAAAGGCCCGGAGGCAATCCGGATAAGGCGAAGTGCAGAGATTGATCCGGTGTTGAGGTTCTGATCATTCCCGTTTCGTCAGAGACCGCGACGATGATCGGCAAGAGAGAAGGATCCGCATCTCTCAGAACTCCAGCCAGGGTGCCTCCCTTCGGACTCAGGAGAACATTCATTAGGAGGGGAGACGTTCCTGCCGGCACAGAGATGCGCTCCGTAGAAACCTCCTCTCCGCCCACAGTGACGGCCTTCGCAAATTGATTGGGGCCACCGTTCCACGAGAGTGCATATTCACCGGGAGGGACGGATTCAAAGACAAACTTTCCGTTGCTGACACGGGAGGCAAAATGCTTCACGTGGTCACTACATACACAATCAAGCGATAGAGAACCCTCGGCAAGCGTCGCAACCGCCTCTTCGAAGGACACGCTCCCTACGATTCCTGATGCGACCGTCTCCTCGAGTACAACGCTCTTCGCGGATGCACTATTTGCTGTGACGGCTGCGGATCCGTAGTGATCGACATTATTGATAATCCAATCGGCTTTGACGACATAATCCCCCGAAGGGACATTCGTGAACTCAAATCTTCCGGATTCTTGCTCGTATTTCCCGGTGATTCCAGTTTCCAACTCGATGCCCTTCAGGGACATGAGCAACTGTACCGTTGCTCTGCGTGGATGCGCCACGAGTACGCCAGAGACTGTCGAGATTAATCCCCTTGGCACAGTAACATTCACTAAGCGACTCTCGTGCGGACGAAGCACGATACGTTCAGCATCATCAATAGTCGAGACGCTTGGAAAGAAAGTAATGGCAGATTGCTCCGATTGAGAAAGCGATTTCATATCGGTATTGGCAGAGGTTGACCTGACCATCACGATGTACTTACCTTCAGGGAGCCCGGTGCAGGTGTAGCGGCCCGCAGTATCCGTTTGGGTCTCGCATCCGCTAAAAGGAAGCAGATGGCCGTCATCGCTCACCAGTTCAAACACCGTAACTTTGGCGGCAGCAAGGACGCCAACCGTCGATGTGACTTTTCCTGAAATTGCAGACAGTTCAGACGGGCTAGTCAGCATCTGGGAATTGGCGACCAAAGTTGTTAGGAACAATATTCCTGTGACGATCTTCATGCGCTCCTCACCGTACAGACTTCCGAACGTGACGGTACCCCGCTTGGAAATACCGTCACGGTCCAGATTTATTTTTCTAATTGCCGTGTGCAGAGTAGAGATAGTGGTTCGAGGCATTCGCGCTAAATGCGTTGAAGAGAGCGTTGGCGTAGGGAGAGCCGGTCAAGCTATCGGCGTTTGCTAAAGCTGGAGGACCGCCCATCGTATAGTGGGGATCTTGGTTTCCAGACCATGAAAGACCATTGGTTGAATACTTATAAATGAACTTGTGGTCGCCGTCATTAGTCCGGAAACCAACATACAGGACCCCATTGTGAATACCGAAAGAGGGATTCGTTGACGTCTGCTGACTTGCCAAAGCATTCGAGTAGGAGAAATTCACACCGTTGGTGCTGTAATACAAGTCCACATTATGATTGGAGGCATTTTGCATGGCGATGAATAGGGTAGAACCGTACTGAATAAGGCCAGCACCAAATCCGATTGAGAATCCTGTATTTACGGAACTAAGTACATTGCCGCTAGTATCCACGGTGCAAACGTTGAGTTGGCCGTTGCTATTACTTGCGACAATCAGATTGGCGCCAAATGCTGTTATCTCTGGATCGCCAGCGGGACTAGCGCAGTAAGCGCCGGGCTGGGCTAGGGCCGAAGTCCAGTTGATTCCATCAGGTGATTGTGCCAAGCGAATCGCATTGAATCCGTCGCTGTAGGCAAGGTAAAGAAATCCATTGAATACAGCCAAAGAGACGTTGCCCTTGGCGCCAATCAATTGGCCGTTGATGGTTACTTCGGTCTGTGTTCCGTACGTGGGACTACCGTCCGTATTGGCACCAATGTAAACAGAATATGCTCCGTTTCCATCCGGAAGAATTGGATTGGTCCGCGCTACCCACATGGCGTTATGAAAATTGACGTATCCAACGCCTTGGCGATCCGTGTCGCCCCCAGCGGCATAATTGATGTTTGTCATGGGTGCGCTCCAGCTTAACGCTTGGGCAGTGGCTCTCGCTGTTATCAGACCGCTGATCAGCACGACAACGGTGACTACGGAATGACGAATGAGACGAACCGAAGACTTCGCAAGTGAATTACGCATTTGTTCCCTCGTGTCAAAGTTTGTAAAGCCGATGAAAAACGATGGTCCCGTCCCCAAAAGCGGAGGCGCGGAGAACCGGAGAAAAGAGGAGGGAGAAAAGAGTCGGAAAACCGATACAACTTGTGCTCGCTGACGCGGGTAATCTTTGAAGATCACGCGAGCAGTCTAAGGAACGCACAAGTCTCTAGTAGATTAAATTTCAACAATTGCTCGATACCGGTAATGTCCGTTTCGGGAAATGCGATAAGTAATTGATGTCAGTGGTCTTACAATTCCCAAAATGGGAGCTGCGTCATGCCCGATATATATGAAAATCAGGCGGAGAGATCTCTACTCGTCGATCACTATTCGTTGCGTTTGCCAAACGTTCACGGAAAGCGGAAGTGAACCGGGGTCAGTACGCTTTACTATTGCGCGATTGCTCCTCTAGAGTTTTCTCAGCCATCTGGAGGCGGGGCATTGGTAACAAAGTTGGAGCCGCCAAATCGCGGAATGGAAATTTCTCGAGGTATACGCGAAGATCAAACGTCTAACGAGTGCTTTAGCTGTTTATTTTGCATCCAACCAACGGAATCGACTCCATATGTCTTTTATCGAGAAGTTGCAATATGCTTTTTTAGGGCTCCTGCTTTTCGGCGTGGGTCAGGTCGCATCCCATGCACAGTCTGTGATTCATGTGCCTGCGGATGTAGCAACAATCCAGGGAGGTATTGATCGAGCGGTGGATGGTGATACGGTGCTGGTCGCTCCTGGCACCTATCAAGAAGCTCTGGATTTCAAGGGGAAGGCTATTGTTGTGACAAGCGGAGCCAAGAGTTCTGCGGAAGCCGTGAACACTGTTTTGCTGGGTTCTGCTTCTGGGCCGACCGTGGTGTTCAAAACGAACGAAAAGAGGACATCCGTTTTCAACGGCTTCACGATTCAAGGGTCGCAGCGGATTGCAATCTATCTTCCGGGCACATCTGCCACCTTATCCAACAACGTGATCAAAGACACATCTGGCTGTCCTGTTGTTGCTACCGGTGCGACTGCCGGCCCTCTCATTCAAGGGAACTGGGTAAGCGGATCTTCGATAAATGGAACATCGTCTGATTGTGGAGTTCCTCCGGTCCCTTTCGCACGGCTAGCTTCTTCCGGGACAGCGATTACTCTCCTGCAAACCGGCGATGTGACCGTCATGGGGAATCTCCTGGAAAACAACGTCACTAGTGGATGTGGCGCCGGAGTACTTGCCGATTTGGTCCAAAAACTGACCATCGTGAATAACACGATTCGTAACAATCGTTCGCCCTGCTCGCCGTCCGTCTCGATTAGGACATATCAAGACGTTGCCTTGTTACAAAACTTGGTTTACGACAACGTTCTTCTGGCAGCCGACAGCAGAGGTACCACCTTCATTCCGGGACTATCGGTGAGCGAATTTGGAGGTGATCCAATTCCAAATTCGCTCTTAGTTGTAGGAAATACGTTCTACGGAAATAGGTCGGACAACCAGAACATCGCTGGTGTTGCCCGCGCATGGCAGATGGACCTGAGTACGCGCGCTCTCGTCGGAATTGTTGAGAATAATCTTTTTGTAAGCACTGAGGCCGTTCAGTCCGTCAATTGTGAACTGGACAAGCCACAATCATTCGTCTTCAGTCAAAACGATATTCTGAATACTGGAGGCACCGTTTTCCCCAGCCATTGTGTCCCCGATGATCAGGCGGCTGGAAATCTGATCGTGGATCCGCAGTTCGTCGATCCGGCAAACTCTAACTTTCACCTCCAGGCCACATCTCCGTTGCTCAAGACAGGCGACATCAAAGCTCCCTCGGTGCAACCAGCGGATCTGGATAACAGAGCGCGAACGGTATGTGGCACGATTGATCCTGGTGTTTATGAGGTCCGTCCACATCCCCCCATCGAATTGTCTTCGACACCCAATCCGACACCCGGCAGATCGAGCGTCTCTCTCACGGCGCTGGTCACAGGCAACTGCAACATCCCGACAGGAACAGTCACGTTCGTCGATGGGGACACCATCATCGGGACCGCCACCCTGGACAGTGCTGGCGTTGCTCGCTTCTCAACCTCGTTTCTCTTCGTAGGAACACATCCTATCCGCGCCACATATCCGGGGGACTTCAACTTTGAATCGTCGGAATCGAATACCGTTTCGCAGGTCATCACCGGAGCAGCGTCGACAACGGCGCTCCTCTCTGTAACACCGAATCCGGCACAGGCGCTTCAACCAGTGACGATCACTGCATTGGTGGGATCGGCCTTTGGCGTCCCAAGCGGCAATGTGAACTTCACGGCGAACGGACGGCTTCTGGGAACCGCGCCAGTCAATCCGGATGGAACGTCCACCTTGACCGTCAGTACGCTCACGGAAGGCGTGTACGGAATCGCCGCGACCTATACCGCCAGCACGCAATTTGGACCGAGTACATCGAACACGGTGAACGAAACGGTTTTCGGGATTCCGACAACCACCACTCTCTCCAGTTCAATAAGTTCTGCGGTCGTGGGCACCTCGATCACCTTCACTGCCACGACAAACTCCAGCATCGCGGGACAGGTGCCCACGGGACGAATCGACTTCGTGGGCGAAGGGGGTATCGTCGGTAGCGGACCACTCGTTAATGGATCAGTCTCCATTCCGATCACAAGCCTTCCGGTTGGAACGCACCAGGTGCACGCGAACTTCGTTCCTTCCGGAGCGTTCAGTGGAAGTTCATCTGCGAGCCTGACGATTGTGATCGTGAACTATGACTTCACGATCACGTCTTCCTCCTCTAGCCTGACGATCCCAGGTGGCGACTACAAATACATCACGCTGACCGTTACTCCCGTCGGAGCGTTTCCTCGACCCGTAGTTCTGAGCTGCGCTTCCCTGCCTGCGCACTCTCAATGCACCTTCGACCATGCGACGACGGAGTCCTTGGCTCGGGGTACGCAGACAGTCAGGCTCGAGTTGTCCACGAGTGATATAGCTGGCTACGGAGACGAGGTCAGAGAAGTCAGTACCTCTCTCCCCGGTAATCGGATGATGGCTCTGCTGCTGCCATTTGCGATGACGTTTGCTTGCGTGGGGAGATTCAGGAAGTTAGGTCAAAGCCCTGGGAGATATCTGCTCGCTCTAATGCTAGGAGTTCTGGCGTCCTTATCCTTCACTGGGTGTAGCGGAAAGCTCCCTGCGACAACAACTCCGGGCCGATACACCATCACCGTGAAGGCGAGCGATTCTCAAGCAAGCTCTGGACTCTCTCACGCGATCAAGCTGGATCTCAATGTGACCAAATAGCATCGAGAGGCTTCTCGGGCGTTCTTGTCCTAATCCATCTCTCAGTTGTCGCGTTCATTTCTGGGAACGATGAGGCATTCGTAATAACTATTGGACGCATGTTCCACGTTTGAACCATGATCTTCAATAGCTCGAATCAACATCACACCGGGAGCAAGGATATGGAAAAGAAAGGACCCCAGAGGGCCAATTTGCCACCAGAACAACGGCTCTTGGTCGATCGACGGAATGCGGCTCAGTATTTATCCATCAGCCAGAGAAGTCTCGATTATTTGCTCGCAAACGGCGAGTTGCATACCCGCCGCATTGGGGCAAGAGTCCTGATCCCAATTTCCGAATTACATCGATATGCTCGAAGCGATCATAAACGGCTTGCGAGCTAGCTTGGCGACTTCTACGATACATTGACGATACCTAAAGGTGATCGTATGATGGACGCAGAGGTGACTTCGATGTTGGCTACCACTGCGTTTGTGAGTGCTGACCCGGCTCTATTCAATCCCGATTCCGGACGTCTCGATGCTGCTCGCATTGCAAAGGAAATCCAACTTCCAGTCGCGACGATCGCGGAGGCCATAGGCAAGAAGGCACCTAGCGTTCGCAAACACCCGGATGCAAGCAGCCTGCAGCCGGAACTCCGGCGCGTCTACCGGATCTGGATGGCCGTCTTGGATCTATACGCTGGCGACAAGAAGAGCGCACGCATCTTCCTCAACGCACCCAACCGATACCTTGAGAACCAGGCCCCAGTCGAATTCATCGAGAACGGTGATTTGAAGCCCCTTGAGGGGCTAGTCCAGGCCATGAACGATAGGCAGCCGGTCTAGAGAGTCCTGATCTTGCATTCCTCCGAGAAACTCCTTCGCGCATTGGAGCATGCTCCAGTCGAGCCGTTCGCCGGGTTTGTCTATCGGGTGATCGCTGAGCGCTGGCGCGAAACTCCTCTCTCTGCGATTGGTTCGATCCGCGCCGGCGGACGCTTCAACGCCCCCAACACGTTTCCTGTTCTCTACTGCGCGGACAGCCAGATGACTGCCATGCTCGAAGTAGAAGCACTTTTTACCACTGCAGACGGACGCCTGAAGGGCGCACCCCGCGACCCGGATCTCGTGCTCTCCCTCCGCTGTCAGTTGGCCCGCGTCCTCGATCTCACCAGCGACCACTTCTATGGCGAACTTGGTACGACACACAAGGAACTCGTGAGCTTAAATCCATCGCGTTTCATTCTCAACGCGCGCGGCGAAGAGGCCCCGACCCAAGTGCTTGGAGCCGCCTGCTCCTTCAGCGGTAGGATCTCCGCGCTGAAGGTCCCAAGCGCCGCGCATAGCGACGGCTACTGCTTGGACATCCTGCATGATTCTCTCGTCCTGGGAGAGCACGTTTCGGTTTTGGATGAGACCGGCCGGGTCAATGCTCAAGTTCACGGTGTGATTCCGCTCCCCGGGAGACGCCGTAGTTCCGTAGTCTGAGCACCCTTTAACGGCTCAGGTCCGACGATTGGGAAAGCCGCACCGCATTGCAGGAAAGTGCAGGCCATTCGACTCAAAAGTATCCCAAAAGTATCCCATTTCCAGACAACGGTGGATACATTACGTCGCCCACTAAAATGAGACCTTTATTTTTAGTTATTTATGGTGACCCGGGCAGGAGTCCAACCTGCGACCTTCGCCTTAGGAGTGCGCCGCTCTATGCATCTGAGCTACCGGGCCACGTGCAACCAGTGTATCGCGGCAGAATGGTAAAATCAGGGAGAGATTCCTATGCCTTCTATTGATCGCCGTCAGTCCGTTACCGTGAACATTGGCGGTGTCCTCGTAGGTTCCAGCGCTCCCGTCGTCGTCCAGTCGATGACCAATACCGATACGGCGGACATTGAAAGCACTGTGCAGCAGATTGCCGCCCTGGCCCGCGCCGGATCCGAGATGGTCCGCATCACAGTCAATAACGATGAGGCGGCGAAGGCTGTTCCCTATATTGTGGAAGGTCTTGCGAAAAAGGGCTGGAATACGCCCATCATCGGCGATTTTCACTACAACGGACACCAGCTGCTCACCAAGTATCCCGAGTGCGCGCAGGCCCTGTCGAAGTACCGCATCAATCCCGGCAACGTCTCTATAGGCCGGAAGGATGACGACAACTTTCGCACGATGGTCGAGTGCGCCGTCAAGAACCAGAAACCCGTCCGGATTGGTGTGAACTGGGGTTCGCTGGATCAGGCGCTGCTCACCAAGATGATGGATGAGAACTCCAAACTGGCACAGCCGCTGGAGACACGCGATGTCATGCTGGAAACGATGGTTCGCTCCGCTCTCGACAACGCTGCCGCTGCCGAGAGCTACGGCTTGCGCCGCGACCAGATCATCCTTTCAGCCAAGGTTTCGGGCGTTCGCGATCTGATCGACGTTTACAAAGAGCTCGCCGGACGCTGCGACCATGCTTTGCACCTTGGTCTCACAGAGGCAGGCATGGGCATGAAGGGCATTGTTGCCTCAACGGCTGGCCTCGCTCCTCTGTTGCTTTCCGGCATTGGAGACACGATTCGCGTTTCCCTGACACCGACCCCGGATGGCGACCGCTCTGAAGAGGTTCGCTGTGGACAGCAGATTCTGCAGGCACTGGGCATTCGCAGCTTCACCCCCCAAGTCACGAGCTGCCCCGGTTGCGGACGTACCACCAGCACCTACTTTCAGATGCTGGCTGAGCAGGTCACGAATTACATCACCGAGTCCATGCCTGAGTGGAAGCTGAATTACCCGGGCGTGGAAGAGATGAAGCTCGCCGTGATGGGCTGCATCGTGAACGGACCGGGCGAAAGCAAACATGCCAACATCGGCATCTCGCTCCCGGGGACCTTCGAGGATCCCGTCGCGCCCGTCTACATCGACGGCAAACTTGCGAAAACGCTTCGCGGCGACGACATCGTGGGTGAGTTTCAGGTGATTCTGGATGACTACGTAAAGAGCCACTATGGTGCGAATGGCAGCGCTTCCAAGGCAAAGGTCGAAGAGTTCGTCGTTCTCTAAAGGGCATCCGTAAGAATTTGTGCCATCCCGTAGCAAAGCGAAGGGATCTGCTTTCCAAACAGATCCCTTCGCTTTGCTACGGGATGGCAATGTGGTTTGCGCTGGCTCAGCAGCCTAGCTGAGCGATCCGGCAACCTGCGCAAGCAACTCATAAGATCTCAACCGGTCACTCTGTTCATACGTATCCGTGACGGCAAAGATCTCCTGTACGCCAGTCTTCTGCACAAACTCCTGCAGCTTCCGTGACACGGTCTCAGGGCTACCGACGATGGCCTCGCGAAGCCGTGCGTCCACGGCCTCCTTCTCCATCGGGTTCCATTTCCCATCCATCGTATCGACCGGCGCTTTCAGTTCCACAGGCTGATTGCGAATCAATGAGAGGAAGCGCTGCTGTGGCGTCGTGAAGAGGCGCTGCGCTTCAGCATCTGTATCGGCTACAAGAACCGGGATACCGGCCATCGCGTACGGCGAGTTCAGCGTCGCGGAGGGGCGGAAGTTCTGGCGATACAGGTGGATCGCGGGTAACAGGTAGTCCGGCGCGAAGTGGGCTGCAAAGGCAAACGGCAGACCCAACTGTCCCGCGAGTTGCGCGCTGAAGCCGCTGGAACCCAGCAGAGTCACAGGAACGTTCGTGTTCTCGCCCGGAACCGCGTGGACGATCTGCCCTGGCCTAGGCGCTCCGAGATAGCCGCGAAGCTCCTGCAGCAGTTCGGGAAACTCATCGCCGGTGCTACGGAGATCGCGGCGCAAGGCGCGCATCGTCGGCGCGTCGGACCCGGGCGCACGTCCGAGACCGAGATCGATGCGGTCCGGATAGATCGAAGCAAGCGTGCCGAACTGTTCGGCGACGATCAGGGGCGCGTGATTCGGCAACATCACTCCGCCGGAACCGACGCGGATCGTCTTTGTCGCGTGCGCTACATGACCGATAAGAACGGCCGTCGCGGAACAGGCAAGTCCGGAGATGGAATGATGTTCTGCCAGCCAGAAGCGCTTGTATCCAAGACGTTCTACGTGCTGCGCTGTTTCTACGCTGCGAGCGATCGCTGAACCAGCGGTTTCGCCGGGACGCATTCCAACCAGATCTAATACCGAGAGTTCGACGTGTGCCATGCCGATTGGATGATCGGGTATGGCGAAACGAATCACATGCCTGAACGCTTGCGCTTGCGAAGCTCAGAGAGCGGGTAGAACGTCCCGCGCCACGTGACGCCACGCTGTCTCAGGGCGACGTAGGTCGATCGGAGAACGGCATAAATCATCACCGCTGCCGCGAAGGGAGTCGTAAGGACATACCAGGCAGAGATACCGCTTCGCTTTGCATAGACAGCGTACGTGGCCGACATAGCCAGAAGAACAAGCGCTGCCGGAAGACGCGTCGTGTGCGACAAAAGTCCGAAGACAGGCAGAACACAAAACAGGGTAATCCAGAGGCAGATGGCGAGAACCAGTTCTACACGGAATAGCGCGCCTGCAAACATGTTCTTGGTAAGAACTCCAACGATGCCGCGAAGGCCCTCTGCCCAATGAATGGAGATAAGGTCGCGTCCGAACGCGATCTGCGAACGCAGGCCCGCGCGTTTGACCTTCTGCGCCAGGGAGATATCTTCGAGAATTTCCATCGGCATCGCGTCGAAGCCCCCGATCTTCTCATACGCTTCGCGCCGGATCAGGTTGAATGCGCCCACACCGAGAACGTCCCGCTTCGCATGCACGTCGGCTACCTTCCAGAGACGGACCGCCCAGATAGAAATGATATGGAAGAAGCCGAGGAGAATACCTTCGCCCACGGAATGAACTTCCATCGTTGGAAGCAGAACGAAGTGATCGGCGCGCTCGCGCTCTGCGGCAGCAAGGGAAAGTCGAATCGTTGAGGGAGCGAACTTCACATCGCCGTCGGTGAAGAGGAGCCAATCGGTCGTGACCTGCCTCGCAGCCAGGGCCATCGCGTGTACTTTCCCCGTCCAGTTCGGCGGCAGATTTGCCAGATGCAGAACGGTGATGCGAGACGGGTGTTCCGCCGCGACCTGGTCCATAATGCTTCCGGTCGCGTCGATCGATCGATCGTTGATGGCGACGACGTGCAGCGCCGCATGATCCTGTGCAGCGAGCGAACACAGCGTTTGACCGATAGCGGCAGCCTCGTTGCGTGCCGGGACGACGACGGTGATCGAGGCATCCGAATGCAGATCCTTCGGTGCACGCAGCAGATCGGGAAGTCTAGGGATATAGAGGATCGCCGGAAGCACGCGAGACCACCATGCCAGCGCAACCAACCAAGCGATCACTTCGACGGTACGGGTCATGCGAGTTCAGGTTCGATCTGTGGAGCGAAGCGGGCTCCATAGAAGAGCAAAGCGCCAGCGACAGCGAGGGCGATCACGGTGACCGCAAGTCCCAGACGAAGATTCGTCGCATCGGAGACCGCGCCGATAAGGCGTGGCGAGGGAGCGTCTCCAAGGATATGGAGAAGGAAGAGTTCTCCTGCAAGTGCAGTCGCACGAACGCGAGAAGAAACGGCATTCACGACCGCTGCGTTCAGCGGCCCTGTTCCGAGAAAGATACAGAACTCGGCGAGCGCGAGCGAGGGGAGGCTCAGCTTGCCGGGTCCGAAGAAGCAAAGAAGCGCGAAGGGAATGGAGGACAACGCACTCCATGCACTTACAAGATAAAGAGCGCGATGATTCGTCTTGATCCACTTTTGCGCCCAGATTCCACCGAGAATCGTCCCCGCGATGCCGGAGACCACCGTAATCGCTCCGACAGAAAAGTCCGCCTTCTGGAGCGACATGCCGTGAAAGCGCTGGAAGAACGTCGGAATCCACGCGGCGACGCCGCCGATCATAAAGGTAACCATGGCGAAGGCGATGACCGAGGTCGTGTAGGCGTGGTTCTTGACGAGGCCAAGAACCATCTGCTTTTCCGGCTTCGATTCGACCTTATCGCTGCCTCCGCGTTTTGGTTCTTTCATGAAGAAGAGAACCGCAAATGCGAAGATTATTCCTGGAATCGCAGAGACGAAAAACGGTGCACGCCAGCCGTGGGCCGCTGCCAATCCACCACCCGCAGCGTAGCCAATCGCCGCTCCAACAGGAACGGCCAGATTGAAGATCGTAAGAACACGGTTCCGCTGTTCGGCGGGATAGAAATCTGCAAGAACCGCAGGGGCAAAGATGCCAAAGCTCGCCTCTCCTATGCCCAGCGCGGCGTGCCGTACCAGCAGCGCGTCATAGCTGTGAACGAAAGCTGTGAAGAGGTTCACACCGCTCCACAGCAACGCGCCGATGACGATCAAGATCTTGCGCGACATACGATCGCCAAGCCATCCCGTGGCTGGCGCTGCAACGATGTAGGCGATGAAGAACCATGTCGTCAGCGCGCCCACGGCCTGATCGGTGAGCGAAAACTCGTGCTTTACCATCTCCTGCACGCCAGGGAGGATGTAACGGTCGATGTAATTGACGAAGTTCAGTGCCGTCAGCAGAACGAGGGCGACCGTGGCTCCCGCGATGCTCGTATTGGATGTTGCCTTGGTCACAGGGTGAGGATAGCAGCGTGGCTGATTCGCCGAGCGCGTTGGTTTCTAGCGCTTTGGATCGTCCTCAGTGCGTGGATGGTAAGCGGTCACGACCGTTGAGATACCGCCGCGTGGGCGGAAGTCGCCCTTGATCTCGCACCAGATCGGATCGCAAGCCTTCACCACGTCGTTGAGCACCTGGTTGACGATGTTCTCCTGAAAGATGCCGAGGTTGCGGTAGTGGAAGAGATACTCTTTGAGGCTCTTCAGCTCGAGACAGCTCTCGCGAGGCATGTAGCGAATCGTTAGAACGCCGAAGTCGGGAAGGCCGGTCTTTGGGCAGACAGAAGTAAATTCAGGGTCGTCGACGAGAATCTCATAGGCACGAAAGTGGTTCTGCCAGGTCTCAATGGCCGGGAAGGCGTGATCGAGGCCTGCGGCGGCGTGCTCGTCGGTGTAACGCTTGTCGGTGTTCGTCATAATTCTTCCTTTTGGGCCCAGACCCCTGAGGGTGGTGCCTGCGAATGCCTGTCTGCTTTAGGGGAGATCGCGACAATATTCAATCTGATGGGGTTTCGCCTTAGCGTTCGCTCTCAGAAGGTATGACTTTATTTTATAGGGATCTGGGAAAGTTAGTATGCCACGGGGATGTGGCTTAGTTTGTTGGCGATGCTGAGATCAAGGGTGGACCGGAGGTGGCTTCTAACGGTCCGGGCGTGTACGTTCTGCGCGCCCCCACCCTTTCGCGATGGAACCGCGAAAGAATGGGGCACGGGATTCTTTTAGTCGCGGCGGCCCAGGGTCGGACGATCGTCCGATTTGTCCTGACCGGAGCTCGTCGTGCTGGGGTCGTTGTTGCCAGCGGAGGTACGACGGAGGGTCGGTTTGTTGCCGTCCTTCTTGTCGTCGATCTTGCGTTTGTTCTGGATGCGGGCGAGCCGGGCCTTGATGTCGTCGTACTCCGAGGTGGTTACGACGTAATCAGGACGGGCCGGAAGGATCGTGGCAATCTCCTCCTCCGAACGAGCGATACGGTCGGGCGTCTGGGGATGATCGGAAAAAGCACGGGCAAGCATGCCGGGCTTATGCTTCTCAAGCGCGTCCAGCTTTTCGAAGATCGAGATAAAAGCCTGCGGATCATAGCCAGAGCGATACATGTACTGCACCCCCAGCCAATCTGCCTGCGCCTCGAAGGTGCGCGAAAAGGAGAGGAAGGTCATAGGAATAGCGATCTGCGATGCCTCGTAGATGCCATAGCCCGTCCAGCCGCCAACGAAGAGAAGCGGAACGGAGCCGATCTGCGCATAGTTCATCCGGGTCATCTGACGCGCCGCATGGTGAGCGCAGACATGCGCCGTCTCGTGCGCCATCACGCCGGCGAGTTCGGCTTCTTCGTCCGCAGCCAGAATCAAGCCAGAGTTGACGTAAAAATATCCACCGGGGAGCGCCATCGCATTGATCTCGTCAGAATCGATCACCTTGATCGTGAACGGGACCTTGCAGTCGGAGTTCTTGACAATGTTCTGGCCGACACGATTCACGTACTCGTTGATCACCGGATCCGTGATGAGGTGGGCCGACTTTTCGATCTCCATGGAGTAGGCCTTGCCGTTGCGAACCTCCCAATCCACCGAGTACCAGTTGCCCATGCCGCGCCCGCCGATGTCGCGGGTACCGGCGGATTCGACATCGTCCTCAGAACCCTTTTTGATGTCCTTTTTCAGATCGTCGCCGACCTCCGGGATAGAGTCGGATTTCGCATCAGCCTTTTTCTTCGCGGCGTCGAGATCTGCCTGCGTGGCGGTGGGGCCTTTAGGAGCTTTGCTCTCCGGCTGGTTCGGGTTTTGATTTTGGGGATTGTTCGAAACCTGCGCGCTGAGCGCGAGGGGCGCGAGAACAAGAACGGCTGCGGCATGGAGGAGTTTCATGGCGGTGTGGCTCCGGGGAAACGGGCGTAGCGCTGCCCACGTCTCCTGCTCTCTATTAGACGCTCTTTTTTATAAATTAGTTCTGGTACCTTGCAGGTTGTTGAAAAGCGGATACTCGTTCCCACTATGGGATAACAAAATCCCGCCCAACCCTGCGTATGCACGGTTCAGGCGGGCAAAATTTAGTCGGTTACAGCCTCCAAATGAGTTACAAGATCTTCTCCCATGATGTGGCGCAGAGTATTTTTGAGCTTCATGGATTGAATGAAGAGGTCGTGCTCCGGGATACTCCCCGGGGCGCTGTCAGGGGCTTTGAAGTAGAAGCTGAGCCACTCCTGCACGCCGAGGTGCGACAGCGAAGGCGTCCGCGCCGCCAGATCCATGTACAGGCAGAGATCGAGCGCCAGCGGAGCAGCGAGGATGGAGTCGCGGCAGAGGAAGTCGACCTTAAGCTGCATGGGATAGCCAAGCCAGCCGAAAATGTCGATATTATCCCAACCCTCCTTGTTATCCCCGCGGGGAGGATAGTAGTTAATCCGGACTTTGTGAAAGATGTCCTTATAAAGATCGGGGTGCTTTTCGGGCTGAAGGATGTATTCGAGGACGCCGAGCTTGGACTCTTCCTTGGTTTTGAAAGACTCCGGATCGTCGAGTACTTCACCGTCGCGATTGCCAAGGATGTTCGTCGAGTACCAGCCGGAAAGGCCGAGGTAACGGGTCTTGAAGGCTGGCGCGAGGACCGTCTTGATAAAGGTCTGGCCGGTCTTGAAGTCTTTGCCGCAGATTGGCGCGCCCGTCAGCTTCGAGAGCTCGCGGAGAGCGGGGATGTCTACCGTCAGATTCGGTGCGCCATTGGCGAAGGGGATCCCCTCTTTGAGGCACGCCCATGCGTAAAGCATCGACGGGGAGATGCCGGGGTCGTCGTCGACGAGGCCCTTCTCAAAGGCAGCGAGCGTCTGGTGAACGGCGGTCTGTTCCAGGAAGATCTCGGTCGAGCCGCACCAGAGCATGACCTGGCGGTCGGTCCTGGTTTTGAACTCCGCGATGTCGTTGCGAATCTGGTTGGCGAGGTCGCACTTGTTCTTGCCGGTCTTGATCCGCGTGCCAGTGAGGCGCTTGACGTAGTGCTGATCGAAGACGGCGGGCATAGGCTCGATGGATTCAAGGAAGGGACGGATCTCTTCGAGCTGATCGCGGTCGAGCACGTTGGCGGTCTTCGCCGCTTCGTAAAGATTGCCTCCGAAGATATCCCAGCCGGTGAAGACGAGATCGTCGAGCGCGGCGATGGGTGCGAAGTCGCGGATGAGTGGCTGGTTATCGTCGGAGCGTTTGCCCAGACGGATGGTCCCCATCTGCGTCATGGAGCCTATGGGTTTGGCCAGACCGCGACGGATGGCTTCGACGCCAGCGATGAGCGTGGTGGCGACAGCCCCCATGCCGGGAATCATGATGCCGAGTTTTCCTGTGGCGGGTCGAATCTCAGCGGCTTTGGTTGTGGTGGATACTTCGTTCATGGCGAACTTTACTCCTGCCTGATGCTGCAAATTTTGCGTTGAAGAGAGGTGCTTCAAGGCCGAGCATACGTGCAGTTTTTGCAGCGCGCTGGCGCGAAAAAGGCCGAAATTGGCAGACAGCGCTAACGCCCATTTACGATGGAGGTCATGAGTGCATCTACAACGGTGGATTTAGTAGGCGTAGGTCTGAACGCCACCGATACCGTAATATCTGTTGAAAAATTTCCTGCAGTTGGATCAAAAGTCGAGTTCCACGCGGTGAACGTGATGCCCGGAGGGCAAACCGCATCCACCGTGGTGGCCTGCCAACGATGGGGCATGAGCACCCGCTACATCGGCCGAGTCGGCGACGATGCGGCAGCCTCCCTGCACCGCGAGGCCTTCGCCGCAGCGGGCGTCGAGGCGCAGACCGTTCCAGTGGCGAACTGCGCCAGCCAGCAGTCCATCATCATTCTGGACAGCACGGGTGAGCGCACAATTCTGCATAAGCGCGACGAGCGGCTGGCGTTGTCGCCCGCCGACCTGAAGCGTGAGTGGATCGTGAATGCGCGCATGCTGCATGTGGATGGATGGGATACCGAGGCTGCAACCGTCGCGGCACGGTGGGCGCGCGAGGCGGGTGTCCAGGTGTGCTGCGACCTCGACCAGCTTTATCCGGGAGTAGAAGAACTCATCTCCTGCATCGACTACGTCATTGCCAGCGCGGATTTTCCCTGCCGTTTGATGGGGGAAGACGACATCGAGAAGGCATTGAAGGCGATGCATCGCGAGTATGACTGCAAGCTGAGCGCCGCAACGCTGGGGCATGACGGCGTGCTGGCATGGGACGGTGAGACGATGCATTACCAGGCGGCCTACAAGGTTCCCGTGGTCGATACAACCGGCGCGGGCGATACCTTCCGCGCGGGCTTCATCTACGGCCTTCAGCAGGGTTGGCAGCTCGACCACCAACTCGATTTTGCCTGCGCTGCGGCGGCATTGAACTGCACTGCGCTGGGCGCGCGCGGAGGGATCAAGACCTTGGATGCGATTGAGCGGCTGCGCAGTACAGGCGAGCGCTATACGAGGCCGTCCTAGCAATGCCGGTGCTGTATATCGCTTCCACAAACGCCGGGAAGCTGCGGGATTTCCGCGCCGCTGCGGAGGTCTTTGGAGTGGAGATCGAGCCTCTGCCGGGCTTGAGGGAGATTCCTGCACCGGACGAGACCGAGGAGAGCTTTGAAGGGAATGCCCGGCTGAAGGCGGAGTTTTATTCTGCGTTGGCGCCAGGCAAGCTGGTTCTGGCGGACGATTCAGGTCTGGAAGTCGATGCTCTGGGCGGCGCTCCGGGTGTGCGCTCGGCACGGTATGCGGATGATTCGGGGTTCGCCTTTGAAGGCACCGTGGACCAACGCAACAATGCCTGCCTGCTGGCGGCTCTGGGCGACGAGGTGGATCGGCGTGGGCGCTACCGATGTGTCCTGGTACTGGCGCGCAATGGTGCCGTCGTCGATGTAAGCGAAGGTTCGGTCGAGGGCGAGATTCTCGGCGAGCCGGTTGGAGATGGAGGATTTGGGTACGATCCCCTCTTCTGGCTTCTAGATCGTGGTCTCACCATGGCTGAACTGGACGACGCGGAGAAGCAGAGGGTGAGCCATCGCGGGCGGGCGCTGGTGGGAATCCTCTCACGATTGTGACTCCAAAAATCGCACAAAGATCACGATAATCGCACCACAGCTCCAGTTTCGATTGACGGTCGTTTAACCGGGACTGAATAATAACTGTGCCTGCTTTTTCAAGAAGTTAAAGCACTCTGCGATTGAAGGTACTTGAGGGAGTAAGACTATGGCTTCGGTCGCTGCACCGGCACCACCATCGAATCAACATCCGATCAAGGGTGTTCAGCCACTGCGCGCGGGCGAGGGAAACTCGTTTGTGCTGCGCCGGCTTCACTCGCTGACCGGCATTGTTCCCATCGGCGCATTTCTGGTCGAACACATCATCTCGAACATCGAGATCGTGCATGGCCCGCTGGCGTATGCACAGCAGGTAAAGTTCCTGAACGGCCTTCCGCTTGTGCGTGTGCTGGAGTGGGCCTTCATCTTTATCCCACTCGCCTTCCACGCGCTCTACGGCGTATACATTGCCATCAAGGGTCGCCCCAATGTGAACGTCTATCCGTGGGCGGGCAACTGGATGTATCTGTCCCAGCGCGTGACGGGCATCCTGGCGTTGGCCTACATCATTCAGCATCTGTACTTCCAGCGGTTCACCGGCGTGAGCCTGCCCGAGCATCCCGGCCTCGCCTACTGGAAGGTGCAGTATGAGCTTTCGAATCCGCTTATGGTTGCGGTTTATGTGATCGGCATGATCGTAACGTGCTGGCACTTTGCCTACGGCGTCTGGCTCTTTGCAGCGAAGTGGGGCATCACGCCGGGCGATCGCGCGCGGAAGAAGTTTGGCTGGGTCTGCGGAGTCGCGGGAACAGTGCTTTGCGCGGCAGGTCTTTGGAGCATCATCGCCATCGTGAATGCGCCTGCGGTTCCCTTTGAAGACGTGATGCCCACGCAGCAACCGGGCGTCGTATCTCCTACGGTGCCAGTCCAGGACAATCCGCAGCAGCAGCCACCATTGGCACAGCAGCAGTAGCACTTGAGTGAGGGAGTAGACGATGGCAGCAGTGCCTAAGATTATTGTGGTGGGTGGTGGACTAGCGGGTTTGTCGTCGGTGATCAAGATCGCTGAAGCGGGCGGTAAGGTCGATCTGTTTTCGATCGTTCCCGTGAAGCGTTCGCACTCGGTCTGCGCACAGGGCGGCATCAACGCGGCGAAGAACCTCAAGGGCGAAGGCGATGACGTCTTCAAGCACTTCGACGACACGATCTACGGTGGCGACTTCCTCGCCAACCAGACGCCGGTAAAGAACATGACGGCGCAGGGACCAGCGATCATCGATCTGCTCGACCGTATGGGCGTGCCCTTCAATCGCACACCGGAAGGCCTTCTGGACTTCCGCCGCTTTGGTGGAACGCTCTATCACCGCACGGCTTTCGCGGGCGCGACGACGGGACAGCAGCTTCTGTATGCGCTGGATGAGCAAGTACGCCGCTTCGAGAGCGAAGGCAAGGTTCAGAAGTACGAGGGTTGGGAGTTCCTCTCTGCAGTGCTCGATGAGGCCGGTGTCTGCCGCGGTATCTGCGCGATGGATCTGCGCACGATGGAAGTGAAGACCTTCCATGCGGACGCAATCATCATCTGCACAGGCGGCAACGGAGCGATCTTCGGCAAGAGCACGAACTCCGTCGTCTGCACCGGCTCCGCCGCTTCCGCGCTGTATCAGCAGGGCGCTTACTACTCCAATGGCGAGTTCATCCAGGTGCATCCAACGGCGATTCCCGGAGAGGACAAGCTCCGTCTGATGTCCGAGAGCGCTCGCGGTGAGGGTGGACGCGTCTGGGTTCCGCGCAAGAAGGGCGATCCCCGTCCCGCGAAGACGATTCCCGAGGCGGACCGCTTTTACTTCCTCGAAGAGTGGTATCCGAAGTACGGCAACCTTGTGCCGCGCGACATTGCGACGCGTGCGATCCATCGCATCGTGTACCAGGAAGATCTCGGCATCGATGGACAACCCATGGTCTACCTCGACGTCTCGCACATCGACCGCGAGACACTCGAGAAAAAGATCGAAGGCATCCTCGAGATCTACGAGAAGTTCGTCGGCGAAGATCCGCACGAAGTGCCGATGAAGATCTTCCCGGGTGTGCATTACACGATGGGCGGACTCTGGGTGGACTTCAACCAGATGACCAACATCCCCGGCGTCTTCGCTGCGGGCGAGTCCGACTACTCGATTCATGGCGCAAACCGCCTGGGTGCAAACTCTCTTCTCTCCTGCATCTACGGCGGTTTCGTCGCAGGTCCGCAGGCGATGTTGTATGCGAAGAATCTGCCCGCTCAGAAGGGCGATGGTGGAGCCGCGAAGGAAGAGGTTCGCCAGCGCGAGTTCAACAACATTCTTCTGCAGAACGAAGGCACGGAGAATCCGTTCAAACTCTGGCGCGAGCTTGGCGATACGATGACGCGTCACGCGACCATCATTCGCTATAACGCCGGTCTGCGCGAAGCCGATGAGAAGATCGTCGACCTCCTCGCGCGGTATCGCAACATCAATCTCTCGGACAAGAGTGCGTGGGCGAACACCTCCTTTGCATTCGCTCGTCAGCTTTACAACATGCTGCAGCTTGCGCGCGTAATCGTGCAGGGTGCTGAGAAGCGCGATGAGAGCCGCGGCGCGCACTACAAGCCGGACTTCACCGAGCGCAATGACGAGAAGTTCCTGAAGACGACGATGGGATCGTATGACCCGATCGCGGATGCACCGGTTATTACGTACGAAGAGGTCGACACACAGTGGATCACCCCGCGACCGCGCCGGTATGACGCTTCCGCATAAGCTGCACGTGGATATTGGAGAAGGATTCAGATGGCAGAGACAAAAGTAACTCCGAAGTCGATCAAGGTGGAAGTGAAGCGGCAGGCCACGCCCGAGACTGCGGCGTTCGTGGAGAAGTTCGAGTTCCCTTACCGTTCGGGCATGAACATCACTTCCCTGCTGGGCGAGATCGCCATGGCACCTGTGACGACAGAAGGCAAGCAGACGACAGCGGTCACGTATGACTCCAACTGCCTGGAAGAGATCTGCGGCTCCTGCGCGATGCTGATCAACGGCAAGGCCCGCATGGCGTGCAGCGCTCTTGTGGACAAGCTGATGGCGGAGACAAAGGATGGCGTCATCTCTCTTGCTCCCCTAAGCAAGTTCCCGGTAGTACGTGATCTGGCCGTGGACCGCAGCGTGCTATTCGAAAACCTGAAGAAGGTCCAGGCTTGGGTACCGATCGATGGCAGCTATGATCTGGGGCCTGGACCACGGCAGTTTCCGCAGATTCAGGAAGAGCGCTACCCGCTCTCGAACTGCATCTCGTGCACGATCTGCATGGAGGTCTGCCCACAGTTCAATGAGGCCACGGGTTTTGTCGGCGCGGCTACGATTGCACAGGCGAAGCTCTTCAACATGGATCCTGCGGGAGCCGTCTTGAAGGAAGAGCGTCTGCGTGCTCTGGCTGGCGACGGCGGCATCCAGGAGTGCGGCTTTGCACAGAACTGCGTGCAGGCCTGCCCGAAGCAACTTCCGCTGACGGAAGCTATTTCGGATATGGGACGCGATGTCTTTGTGCAGCAGGTGAAGGATTTCTTTGCTCGGTAACTTATATCGTTCGCATGACGGGAGTGCTTCGGCGCTCCCGTTTTGTTTGTGCGAAGATTTACGGTCGTGCTTCGCACGAAGATGCGCTCTCAGTGCATATCCCATACATCGCAAGAGCGCGATGTATGGGGCACCCGGTATATGCGTTGAACTTATTTTTTACGACGAAGCTGGATGATGCGGGTAGTCATGTCCTGCGCGTCGCTGAGTGCTTCATCGCTTACAGAGCCAAGGCGTTTCGCGCGGCGCTCGCGGATCTGCTCTTCTGATCCAAGGATCTTTACCTTCGACAGCTTCGCCGTGGAGACATCCTTCGCTGCTTTGATCCACTTCGCAGCTTCGTTGCGAACGGTCTCACTGCGGCTGCTGTCCTGTGCCGTGGCGGCGAGTACCTGATCTCCCTCCTTCGTCTGCGAGAAGAAGAAGAGGGTAAGAAGACTGATCTGCGCCATCTCGTCCTTTTCCGTGGCGAAGCGGTCAACGGCCGCTTGCAGCCATAGGTTTTGATCGACCGGAAGCAGCAGATAGACGAGGCTGATCGGCTGCGAGAGTGTCGTCGCGTGTTGTGGCAAGGGAACGCGGAACTTCGGATCGTCCAGGATGTGAAGTCCGGCCTGCGTGGTGTCTGCACCTGACATGGAGAGGTCGTGCACGGTCGAGAAGTAGACCGAGGGGACGACGTCCTTGAGGTCCGCGCGGGGAAGGGCCTGAGCGGCCAGATCACCGTCTGCTGTCTCCTTGGAAAGCGAGAGCAGGAGGCTGGTTCCATCCATCATGAAGAAAGAAGGATTGGATGCGTCCGCAAGCTCGACGCGGAGCAGCGGAAGCGTGATCTCCGGATCCGCCTTTACGTCCTTCCAGAACTGGTCCATCTGTTGTGACTTCTGGGATTGCTGCGCCATGCTGATCTTCGATGGCGAGAAGCTGTACAGCGAGAGGACACGGCCGTGCATGGAGGCTTGCGTAGTGAGTGTCTGGGCCTGTGCGATGCAGGAGACGGCAAGGACAACGAACAAGGTAAGGCGATTGCGAAATCCCATGCGTTTTTCTCTCTCCTTCGGCTCTGGAGAGATTCTACGTCCGCGGGAGTTCGCTGTTTGCGATTTACATTTGTCATCCCGCAGCGAAGCGAAGGGATCTGCTTTCTCTTCCCTGTAGATCCGATTGGTGCGATCCGCGCGACCCCACCCTTTCGCCGATAAAGCCGGCGAAAGAATGGGGCACGGACCTTTCTGTTTCCTTGTAGGTTAGGATTTTTACATGGCAATCAATATGGATCGGCGAGGGTTTCTTTCTCTTGGAGCCGCAGCGGCGGCGGGTTGGGCTATGCCGGTCGAGGCGAAGGTCGCACCGGGCGCGGGGCGCGTGAAGTACATCTTCTTTACCGACACGCATCTGGAGCCGGAGCTGAAGGGCGACGTCGGTTCGGCGCAGGCCTTTGCGAAGATCAAGGCGATCAAGCCGGAGTTCTGCATCCAGGGTGGAGACCACTGCTTCGATCTTGCCGTCGCGCCGCGAGAACGATCGATGATGCTGCTCGATCTCTACCAGAAGACCGAACACACCCTCGATATGCCGATCCATCACGTGCTCGGAAATCATGATGTCTTCGGGCGCGGAACGAAGAGCGGTGTGAGCGAGAGCGATCCGCTCTATGGCAAGAAGGCGTTCGAGCAGAAGTTCGATGCCAAGACCTACCGCTCTTGGGACTACAAGGGATACCACTTCATCGTGCTGGATTCGGTGCAGATCACGCCGGATCGCTATTATTCCGCTTGGATCGACGATCCGCAGATTGCGTGGCTGAAAGATGATCTCGCTACCGTGAAGCCAGGGATGCCGATCGTGATTTCAGTGCACTGCCCGCTGATCTCCGCAGCGAACGAATACAAGTCTCCGTGGCATGAACCTGATCCGGGACAGGCAAAGTATCCAACGTTCCTGACCGGAAACGCGTGGCAGGTGCTGCCACTCTTCGAAGGGCACAACATCATCGGTGTCTTCCAGGGGCACACGCATTTGAACGAGGTAGTCTACTGGCGCGATATTCCATTCATCACAAGCGGCGCCATCTGTGGCAACTGGTGGATGGGATCCCGCTGGGGAACGCCGGAAGGCTTCACCGTTGTCGAGCTGGATCGCGGGCGGATTCGCTGGCGGTACGAGACTTACGGATGGACAAGCGTGAAGCCCGAAGCCGATCCGCTGCCAGTGATTTTGCAGCCGAGCGTGCCCGGCAGTTGGCCGACCGTATAGAGATTTAATTCGCATCGTTCGATGCTTCTGCTATCTCCAATTGCAGGAGGTAGTTCGATGAGTGTCGAAGTGGCATTGGCCCAGACGGTGGTCGCGAGTTGGAAGCTTGTGGCTGGGCGTGCCGATAAGCTGTTCAACGGGTTGAGTGATGCGGAATTGGAGCAAGAGATCGCGCCGGGAAAGAATCGGCTGATCTATCTGTTGGGTCATCTGACCGCGGCTCACGACCGGACTCTGGCAATTCTGCGTCTAGGTGAGCGTCTGCATCCGGAGTTGGATGAACCATTTCTCAAATTGCCAGATCGTGCGGCGACAGAGATCCCTTCAGGGGAGACATTGAAAGCCGCATGGCTTCAGGTGAACGCGGCGCTACTCGCTGGCGTTGAAAAGCTCACTCCGGCGGAGTGGATCGAGCGGCATGCGGATGTGAGTGAAGAGGACTTTCTGAAGGAGCCCCATCGGAACCGTCTTGCTGTTTTTCTCAGCAGGACAAGCCATCTCAGCTTTCACATAGGCCAGATCATCCTGACACTGAAGAAATGAAAAGCGAACGCGAAGAAGCCCCGCACAATGCGGGGCTTCCCAAATTACTGATGAATCAGGAAATTATTTGGTGAAGATGGTGGATTCCGGATCACGCTGCTCGTTATTCTTGATGCGATTGCTGGAACGAGTTGCCGACTCTTCGGCGATGCGGTCCAGGTTGGACTGATGCTCAGGGTGCTCGATGGCTTCGTGGGAAGGACGTGCCGGGCTCTTGGTGGTATTTGCATCAACCTTGGATACTTCGTTCATAACGTCACCTCGCCTAAGATAGACGCCATAGGTCGAGTATGAGTTTGCTCGGAATATTCGCCTAAGAAACGAAGAGGGTTATGCGCGATTGGATGGCTGAGGCGCGGCAGTTGCACGCGAATTCGATAGTGCTCGACATGCATGCGGATACGCCGCAAAGGTTTGTGGATGAGAGCTGGGCCTTTGAAGAGGACCTGCGCGGTGGGCATCTTTCCCTCCCTACAGCGCAGATTGGCGGCCTGGATGGCGAGTTTTTCGCCGCATGGGTTGAGCCGCACGAGTGGGCCGGGCACTATGCGGAACGTACACGCGCGCTGATTGAAGGTATACATGCGCAGGTGGCTGCCGGTGCGATGCAGTTATGCCTGACATCCAGAGATGTTCTAGAAGCCAAAGCCGCAGGACAATTCGCCGCCCTGATCGGAATTGAGGGTGGGCACTCCATCGAGGGAAGTCTTCAGTTGCTTGAAGAGTTCTACGCGCGCGGTGTCCGCTACATGACACTCACCTGGTCGAATACCAATGAATGGGCGGACTCCAGCGGCGACGTCGCGCGTCATGGCGGCCTGACGGAGCTGGGCAGGGACGTTGTCCGTACGATGAACCGGCTGGGAATGATCGTGGATGTCTCGCATGTTTCGGATGCGACGTTCTGGGATGTGATGAAGGTCGCCAAAGGTCCGGTGATCGCATCGCACTCCAGCGCGCGGGCTTTGACCACGGCCCCAAGAAATCTGACGGACGAGATGATGCGCGCCGTCGCGGCAAGCGGCGGGATCGTCGGAATCAACTTCTTCCCTGCCTTTATCGATGAGGAGTGGCGCGCGGCGTGGAACGCACTCAAGCCCGAGAGGGCGGCGCGACATACAGAGGTAGCGCATGAGTTTCGTGAGCGCGGCGAGGCCGTTCCCTTTCATATTTCAGATGCCGTGGACCGCGAATACTCGGCGAAGATCGGCCGCGCGCCCTTTCGCTCCCTGATCGATCATCTTCTGCACGCGCTCGAGGTCGTTGGGCCCGACCATGTGGGTATTGGTACGGATTTCGACGGAATTCCCGAGCCGCCGGAGGGAATCGACTCCGCTGCAGACCTGCCGAAGGTCACTGCTGCCCTTCTGGAAGCCGGGGTCAGCCCTGACGATATGAAAAAGGTGCTGGGTGGAAATCTGCTTCGAGTGCTGGATGCAACGAGCCGGTAAGCTGTCCCGGGGTCGCGCGATGGGCCTTGGAGCGGTATTCTGGTTAGGTTGCGTATGAAGACTTTATTTCGTTCTGCTCTTCTGATGATGGCTCTTCCCTGCTCCGCGGGATGGGCGCAGAGTCCACCCTCCGCGCCGCCGGCACAGAGCACGCCCGCAGCGACCCCTTCCTCCACGACTCCACCACCGCAGGCGACGCGTCCGGTCGACGATCTTCCCGACACGCCCAGCGCGACGGAGAAGCTGTTACCCTCGCCTGAACCGAACGGCCCCACCATTGTCTTCGACACGACGATGGGGCGGATGGTCTGCCAGACCTTCGAGAAGCAGTCTCCCCTGGCAGTAGCAAACTTCATCGCCCTCGCCCAGGGAACGAAGGAGTTCACTGATCCTTCCACCGGTAGCCGGATGACGAAACCCTTCTACGACGGAACGACCTTTCATCGCGTGATCCCGCACTTCATGATCCAAGGCGGAGATCGTCTGGGAACAGGCGGCGGAGATCCTGGCTTCTACTTCGCAGACGAGTTTGATCGTGGGCTTCGCTTTGATCGAGCCGGACGCCTGGCGATGGCGAACTCCGGACCGAACACGAACGGTTCGCAGTTCTTTATTACAGAAGATCCTGTCGACCAGCTCGACGGCAAGCACACGATCTTTGGCCAGTGCGATGCGCACAGCATCCTGATCGTGCAGTCGATTGCCCGCGTGGAACGCACCGCTGACGACAAACCAACAACGCCGGTGGTCATCAACAAGGTGACGATCGTACGCGAAGGTCAGGCGATGCCCGCCGAACCAGCGACCGCACCTACGGTTCCGGCCACCCCGGCGGCCCACTAAATTTATGAGAACAACTGATTTTTCCAAGGAGAAAGCAATGGCAGATCGCGCACCGGGAACTTACGCCACGTTCAAGACGAGCGAAGGCACAATCGTTACCAAGTTGTTTGAGAAGGACGCGCCGGAGACGGTGAAGAACTTCATCGAGTTGGCCGAAGGAACGAAGAGCTGGTCGAGCCCCTCCAAGAAGGGCGACAAGCTCTATGACGGCACCGTATTTCATCGCGTGATCCCTGAGTTCATGATTCAGGGCGGAGATCCCGAAGGCAGCGGCATGGGCGGACCTGGATACAGGTTTGCCGATGAGACCAAGGGTTCGCCGCACGGTTTCCAGGAGAAGGGCAAGCTGGCGATGGCGAATGCCGGTCCGAACACCAATGGATCGCAGTTCTTCATCACAGTAGGCGCTACGGGTTGGCTGACGGGCAAGCACACCATCTTTGGTGAAGTGGTCGAAGGCTACGAGATTGTGGAGAAGATCTCCAAGGTGAGCCGCGACGGTATGGATCGTCCCAAGACACCAGTGGTTCTGGAGTCGGTCACAATCGACCGTGTCTAGTACGCGTCATTGGTAATGATGTTGTGCAGAGGGTGAGCTAAGGAAGAGTGCCGTCGGAAAGACGGCCTCATCCAGCTCACCCTTTTCCAGTTCGTCCAGGTAAAAGGCCGCGTAGTTATAAGGCGCATGAGCGAAGCCAGCCAGGGTTGGGTTGATGGCGATCTCGGACTTTGGCATAGATGGCTGGAAGGGGATGTTGGCGAAGAGGAAGAGACCCGATGCCGCCAGCAAAACCGAAAGTGCGGCAGCTGCTTTAAGGAGAAGCCCCGGACGCGTGAGGCACGCCAACGCAACGGCCAGCGAGACTTGAAGGACGCGCGAGCCGGGATCTGAGACTCCCAGAGCTGTACCGGGAAGAAAAATATAGGCGACGCCGCAGAGGCCACCTGTGATCCAGAGAAATCGATTGGGTCCATTAGAGTGGAAAGACGCCCGCGCGCTCTGCGCGATGGCCCAAAGAAGCAACGCAGCCAGGGCGAGCGTCGCGATCAGTAGAAGCAGATAGAGCGGTTTGCCGAAGAGCGCGAGCGAGAGCGGGCGCTGCGTGTCAACCGGATTGATAAAGCCCAGGCCCTTCACAAATGAGTTCACCTTGTACGCGAGCATCCACGCGTACCCGCCCTGCCCCAGCGTCGAAAGCATGGGCGTCTGGGCGTCTGCGTTATGCGCCAGAAAGACTCTTCCCCACACATACCAAAACGTGAGCAGCGCGGAAGGAACTACGGATAAAAGCAAACGGTATCTCTTCACCTGATACGCGTGGAAAGCAAGCAAAAGCACCGCGAAGGTAAATGGGATCATGTGAGTGAAGAAGAGCAGCACCAACATGAGGCCGAGAGGCCAGATGCGTTTAGGAGAACCCAGGAGCATAGCGGCGAAGACCATCGCCAGGGCGATGCCCCATTGGAAGTTGATGAACCCCCACCAAAGATTTAGGTTGAGGAAGGTTGCCGACGGAAGAATGAACCAGAGCGCGGCTGGTGCTTTGGTCGCTCGGAGAAGCGAGCGCAGAGCAAACGCCGAGAATGCGAGATGCAGGCAGAGCCAGAGCTTGGCCGCCATCTGCCAGGGCATAGCCAGCGCCAGCAGACCGATTCCTAAGGTCGTCGCACTATTGGGAACGGGATAGTGCTTCAGCGTATGGAAGGCGTCTGCAACACCAAGCAGATGATTGCGAAAGAGTACGCCTTCGTAGGTCCAGATGGAGTAGTCCCCGAGCAGGGGAACGGCGCGGTGCAACAGGATAAGCAGGATGTAAGCGGAGAAGAGAGAGAAGAGATAGATCTGCGGCAGCGTGTGTTTCGGCGAAGGAGTGTCAGACGCTTGCGGCATGAGCTATGGTACAGCGCACCTATTTGAGTTGAAGCAGCCTGCGCGTGCGTTCCGTCATCCGTTCGTAGAGAGCCGCGTCCTTGTCCAGCGAGAGACCGAAGGAGGGGACGAGAGAGCGGAGCGCTTCTGCGTTGGCGGTGCCGATCGAAATACCGCGGGTCACGAGTTCCAGCATGATCGAAACGGCAGTGGAGGCGCCGGGAGAGGCTCCGAGCAACGCGGTGAGAGATCCATCGGCGGACCGGATGATCTTTGTACCGAACTCGAGCTTGCCAAGTTTTTCCTTGTCGGACTTGATGATCTGAACGCGCTGCCCGGCGATTTCGAGCTTCCAGTCTTCGCCGCGCACAGACGGGATGAAGTCGCGCAACGCCTCAACGCGGTCAGACTGCGACTGCATCACCTGGCCGATGAGGTAGCGAGTAAGCGGGATGTTCTGCGCCCCGGCAGCGAGCATGGGAACCAAGTTCTCCGAACCGATCGAGCCCGGAAGATCGAGATACGAGCCGCGCTTGAGGAACTTGGTGGAGAAGCCAGCGAAGGGTCCAAAGAGAAGCTCGCGCTGCCCCGCGATCACGCGCGTGTCGAGGTGAGGCACCGACATCGGCGGTGCGCCAAGCGCGGGCTTGCCGTAAACCTTCGCCGCGTGCTGCTCAATGACGGCGCGATTGGTGCAGCGCAGCCACTGGCCGCTGACTGGGAAGCCGCCGTAGCCGCGGCCTTCGGGAATACCGGATTTCTGCAGGAGCGGAAGTGCTCCTCCGCCCGCACCGAGGAAGACGAAGCGCGCAGTGATCTTGCTGGTCTTCTTTGTTGCCAGATCTTCGACGTCAATGTACCAGCGCGTGTCTGGCAACCGCGTAAGTCCAGTGACCTTGTGCTGCAGAAGAAGAGTGCTTCCCTGCTGCTGCATCGAGGCGATGAGCGAACGTGTAAGCGCACCGAAGTCGAGGTCCGTACCATCTTCAAAACGCGTAGCTGCAACCGGGTGACTCGCGTCGCGGTCGCGCATCATGAGGGGAATCCACTCGCGCAGCTTGGCTGCATCGGTGGAGAACTCCATCGCAGAGAAGAGTGGCGAAGTGGAGAGTGCAGCGTGACGGCGGCGGAGATAGTCCACAGTCTCCGCACCCTGCACGAAGCTCATGTGCGGGATAGCGTTGATGAAGCTGCGCGGGTTCGTCAGAAGACCGCGCTCTACAAGCGTCGCCCAGAACTGGCGCGACTGTTGGAACTGCTCGTTGATCTTGATCGCGCGCGCGGTTTCGATGCTGCCGTCGGCACGCTCCGGCGTGTAATTGAGCTCGCAGAGCGCGGCATGCCCGGTGCCTGCGTTGTTCCATGCGTCGGAGGACTCTTCTGCGACCGCAGAGAGCGATTCGACGATGGTGATATGGAGCGATGGGTCCAGAAGCTGAAGAAGCGTGCCCAGGGTCGCGGACATGACGCCGGCACCGACAAGAAGAACGTCGGTGGTGCGTGGCGTGTTGTGTGCGGGCCCTGGCATCGCGTTACTTCATGTTCTCTACGATGCGCTTGGAGAAGGCCGACGTAGAGGCAAGCGTGGAACCGGCCATGCCTTTATGGAAGTCGATGGTGACAAACTTCTGCTTGATCGTCTCTTCCATCGCCTTCTCGATCATGTCAGCTGCTTCCTTCCAACCAAGCAGTTCGAGCAGAAGAACGCCGGAGAGAATGACCGAGCCGGGGTTGACGACATCCTGGTCCGCGAGGCGAGGCGCCGTTCCGTGCGTGGCTTCGAAGACAGCGAAGCCGTCACCGAGGTTCATGCCGGGCGCGATGCCGAGGCCGCCGACCTGCGCGGCTGCTGCGTCGGAGAGATAGTCTCCGTTGAGGTTCGTCGTCGCAAGGACGGAATACTCTGCAGGCTTCAACAGAAGGTCCTGGAAGGTGGCGTCGGCGATGCGATCGTTGACGAGGACCATGCTCTTCCACTTGCCGTTGCCGTGGGTCTCGCCGATCTTCGCAAGAACGTCCTTCACTTCGGCGGCTATCTTCTCGCCAAAAGCGGGAGGAGCGAAGGAGATGCCGGGCTCTACGATTGCGGCGATCTCTTCGGGTGTGATGCTTGGGTTCTTATCGAGTGCTCCCAGAATCCAGCTCTCACGCTCCGTAACAATCTGGGCGCGGAACTCTTCCTTCGCAACCTGGTATCCCCAATCGAGGAAGGCACCTTCGGTGAACTTCTGGATGTTGCCCTTATGCACGATCGTCATCACCTTGCGGTTGTGATCGATGGCGTACTGAATGGCTGCGCGGATAAGGCGCTTGGAGCCGTGAATCGAGATCGGCTTGATGCCGAAGCCCGCGTCGTCGCGAAGGCGCTTTTTGGTTCCGGCGAGCATCTCCGTGTTCACGAACTCCATGAACTTCTTCGCTTCGGGGGTGCCCTCTTTGAACTCGATGCCGGCGTAGATGTCTTCCGTGTTCTCGCGGAAGAGAACGATGTCGACTTCATCGGGCTTGAGCATGGGGCTGGGCACGCCGGGATAGTGCTTTACCGGGCGGATGCACTGGTAGAGATCGAGCGTCTGGCGCAGGGTTACGTTGAGCGAACGGATGCCACCGCCGATGGGCGTGGTGAGGGGTCCCTTGATCGAGACGCGGAAGTCGATGGTCGCCTGCACGGTGTCCTGGGGAAGCCAGTCGCCCTTCTCGCGGAAGGCCTTCTCGCCTGCGAGGACCTCGTACCACTCCACCTTGCGCTCGCCCTTGTAGGCCTTCTCTACGGCAGCGTCGAAGACCATCTGCGCGTTCTTCCAGATATCGCGGCCGGAGCCGTCGCCTTCGATGAAGGGAACGATGGGGTGCGAGGGGACGATGAACTTTCCGTCTTTGTAATCGATGACCTGTCCGTTGGGAGGAAGGGCGATACCGTTATAGCTCGTTTGCATAATTTCCTTGCGAGAGGCGGGTTTATTGCTAGAAGCCAAGGGTAACAAAGCGCGTGAACGAGCGGCAATGCGGTGAGCGCACAATCGTGCGAATAACGGACTGGCGGTTACGTCTTTTTCGGCGGAGACTCGGTCGTTGGCTCCCCTGATTCCGCCAGATCGAGAATTAGCGATGATCTCAAGCGCCTCCACCGACGTGGCAACTTCGAACGAGATTGAGCGAGGGAGGTGCGGCTGACCTTCTTGGAAGTAGCAAAACGGGACGGAAACAGTTTTCACCGCAATCCAATGAAATCGAGGCCTCAGTGGACTTTGTTGCCCTGTTACCCTAATCCGCATGCGCCCCCACTTCTTCGCGACTTCCGCTCTTTTCCTTGCCGCTGCGTTCCCATCTGCCTACGCCCAGATGCCTTCTTCCGTGGCCTCGCGTCTTGCCACCCAGAACGCGCTTTTTGAGGAATCGTGGCAGGCGAGTCTCAAGGCGAGTCCTACTTTCGCGACTGCAGTCGGCGACTACCGTTACAACGATCAATTGGGGGATTACTCGCTCGCCGCCGTCGCCGCGCGCCACCAGCGCGATGTCTCGGACCTGGCTCGTATCAAGACCATCGATCCTACCGGCTTCCCGGAGCAGGACCTCATCTCGCACGATCTCTTCCTCCGCCAGACCCAGCAGCGCGTCGGGGACTACGACCTCAAAGAGTTCGAGATGCCACTCAGCGCGTCCGGAGGCGGTGGAGGCATCCATGCCAGCCTCGCCGACCTTCCGCTCTCCATGCCCTTCGACTCGGTCAAACATTACGAGGACTACATCGCTCGCCTTCACCAGATACCAAAGGCCTTCCTTCAGGTAGAGGACGTCCTTCGCTCAGGGGTGAAAGATCACCTCATGCCGGTGCGCTTCATCGCGGAGAAGGTGCCAGGCCAGGCGGAGGGCGTCATCGCCGCCAACCCCTTCCTGATCCCGCTCAAGAAATTTCCTGCCAGCTTCGCTGACGCCGAGAAGAAGCGTCTGACGGACGAGATCACCTCCGCCGTGAACAACGAGGTCTTCCCGGCTTATAAGCAATTCGCAACGTTCGTCGCCAAGGAGTACATCCCGTATGCCCGCACGACGCTCTCGGTGAACTCACTTGGCGGGGGCAAGCGTCGTTACCAGGCCACGCTTCGGCGCTTCACGACCACTGAACTCACCGCCGCCCAGATTCACGAGATAGGCCTCAAAGAGGTCGACCGGATTACCGGCGAGATGGCGGCTCTGGCCAAGGCCAACGGCTACGCCGACCTTGCGACCTTCCGTACTCACATAGAAAACGATCCCAAATATCAGGCCGTCTCGGCGGATGCCATCGTCGAAGACTTCCGCAAGTACATCGCGCAGATGCAGCCGCATCTGCCTGAGCTCTTCAACCTCCTGCCCAAAACTGCCGTCACTGTCGAGCCTATCCCGGCCTTTCAGGCCTCCGCGGCCACGCACTATCAGGGCGGAACCCCGGACGGGAAACGTCCCGGCCGCGTTTCAGTCGCCGTCTCAGACCCTACTCATCGCAGCTACATCAATGATGAGGCCATTGCCTATCATGAAGGCGTTCCCGGTCATCATCTCCAGATCAGCATCCAGCAGTCGTTGACTGGCTTGCCGGAGTTTCGCAAGCACGGCGGAAACTCTGCCTATACGGAGGGCTGGGGACTCTACGCCGAGGAGCTTGGCAAGGAGATCGGTTTTTACACGGACCCAGGATCCGACTACGGCCGGCTTCGCTCGGAGCTCTTCCGCGCCGTTCGTCTGGTCGTAGACACCGGCATTCACGACATGGGTTGGAGCCGCGATCAGGTCGTGGAGTACATGCGCAACTCCCACGCCATCGACGAACCGACCATCCAGGCTGAAACGGACCGCTACATCTCCGGGCCCGGACAGGCCTGCAGCTACAAACTCGGCCAGCTCAAGATCCGTGAACTGCGGGAACGTGCCAGGCTGCAGCTAGGCTCCAGGTTCGACCTCAAGACCTTCCATGACGAGATCCTCTCCGGAGGCGCACTTCCGCTCGATGTACTGGACACACGCATCGACCGCTGGATCAAAGGGCAGCTTCCGACGTCTGCTAGAAACTGAACTCTGTCTCAGGCTTCATCTCTCATAAGGCTAGATGGAAACCCACCTCAAGGGGGCCCTGTTTGGATAGGAACATTTTTTTGATAGGCCCCGGAGGCGTAGGAAAAACGACCGTTGGCCGCCTTCTTGCCCCGATGCTCAGTGCTTCTTTTATCGACCTTGATGAGGAATTCTGCTCGCGGGTCCAACCTATACGCAGATACCTGGATAAACACGGCTACCCCGCATACATCCGAGAGAATGCCGCATTGCTAGAAAGACTACTGCGAGAATCGGCACAAACCCAATTAGCCGTATTTGCTCTCTCTTCGGGTTTCCTGGTTACAGATGTAGAGCCAAAGATCGTTATCCGTAATCGCCAAATAGTGCAGGCCAATGGAAGATCTGTTCTACTCCTTCCTTCCAGAAACCTCGTACAAAGCGCGCAAATCATCGTGGAACGTCAGCTCCAGCGCGGCCTGAACCTTGAACACGAATCACAAACTACTCTGATTCACTCCCGCATCGGACCCTACTCCGAGCTAGGTCATATCAAGGTTTTCAGTTCAGCTTCGCCGCAGAACATTGCTAAGGAAATCGCAATGCGATTGACATCTGGAGTCAGGTAAAGAGATTCCTAGCACTTACTGCACCGTCCACGATTTCGAGCCACTACCGACGTTCTCCGTTTTGCCATTGGGCAAAGTGACGGTACCGGTAGTGTTTGGTGGAAGCATGACCGAAAACTTGTGCGTGCTTTGCTGCCAATCGGTGGTGATGGTCCCGTAGGTGGAGTCGTATTCGGCGTGCAGTTGCGGAAGCGCTGCGTCGAAGTGCGGCTGGATGGTGAGGTGGTGGTATCCGGGGCCGGTGGCATCTGTATCAATACCCGCGGCGCGCCGGTAGACCCAGGCCATCACGGAACCGAAGGCGTAGTGGTTGTAGGAGTTCATGCCGGGGTCGCCGGTGTCGCCGTTCCATCGCTCCCACCATGTGGTCGCGCCCTTCTTCACCATGTATCCCCATGACGGATACGTTTCGGAGAGAAGGAGTTTGAAGGCTACATCGGAGCGGTTGTTTTCATCCAGAACAGAGAGCAGAAAGGGAGTTCCAAGGAAGCCAGTTGTGAGATGCGTGCCGTGAGCCTCGATGTCTTTGACGATGCGATCGACCATGTTGGCGCGACCCGATGCGGGCGCGATGCCGGTAAAGACCGTGGCGAGATAGCTGGTCTGCGTGTTGCCCGCAACGCTACCGTCGTCTTTCACATAGGCGGCGCGGTAGGCGGCGGCGATGTGGTCGTACTGTTTCTGATACTTTTTCGCATCAGCGGTGCGATGAAGAGCGGTCGCCATCTCCACCATCTCGCGTGCAATCAGTGCCCAGTACGCGGTAGCGATGAGATCCTTCGGCGTGTTTTGATCGGGTGCGAGCCAGTCTGCGTAGTTATTGCCCAGCTCCTTCTGGCGAAGGAAGTTGGGATTGGTCTTCAAGATAAAGTCCATCCACCGCTCCATCGCGGGCCACGACTGTTCGACCAGGCTGGCATCGCCATACTGAAGCCATGTGGCGTAAGGGATGAAGACTCCTGCGTCCCCCCATCCCGGCGCGCCGGGGTTGGTGAGGCTGAGAACATTCGGCGAGACGTCGGAGAAGGCACCTGCGGGGTTCTGCGCGTCTTCGACGTCGAGCATGAACTTGTGGCTGAACGCATCGATGTCGAAGTTGTAGCTGCCGGTGCGCCAAAAGACCCCGGCGTCACCCATCCAGCCAAGGCGCTCGTCGCGCTGTGGGCAGTCCGTCGGGATGGAGACGAAGTTGCCACGCTGACCCCATGCTCCTAGCTCGTTCATCTTGTTGAGCGTTGCGGAGGAGCTGGTGAGGCGGATGGATGGCTTGGCGGGCAGACTGTTGAAGACCAGGCCTTCGATGGTAGCGAGCGTGGGCGGCGCCGTGGTGCCGGAAAGTTCGACGTAGCGGAAACCGTGGAAGGTGAAGGCGGGCGTATACGTCTCATCGCCCTCGCCGGAGAGGATGTAGGTATCGGTAGCGTCGGCGTTGCGGAGGTTCTCTGTGTAAATGCTGCCGTCGGGGTTGAGGCGTTCCGCGAACCGCATTTTCACGACAGAACCGCGCGGTCCACTGACGTGAATGCGAATATTGCCGACCATATTCTGGCCCATGTCATAGATCGCGGGATGCGCGGAGTTAG
>Ga0157290_10000059_pt1 | contig 37620 bp, 38 predicted proteins | sample NitcycUS149409B1_FD_108389 | JGI IMG/M metagenome (GOLD analysis project Ga0157290, IMG submission 108389) | Soil microbial communities from Arlington Agricultural Research Station in Wisconsin, USA - Nitrogen cycling UWRJ-S149-409B-1 | ecosystem: Environmental > Terrestrial > Soil >...
AATCGCCAGCCCCAGAAGAATGTGTAGGAAAAGATTCATGATGCAGTCTGCAGTCAGTTTAGAAGATGCAGACTTCTACTGCTTTTTGGCCTTCGAAGCTGACTTGCGTGGAACAGGCGTTACGAGGGGGATGTCTACCTTCGGCACGACGAGCGGCCGGCGCAGAGGCACAAGGCCCGACTGCGAAGCCGTTGCGCGCTGGATGTGCGGGAGCATCTCCGAACGGACATAGTTCACGAATCCCTGCATCTGCAGATTCATCTCTTCCATACGCTCACGCATCTGCAGAACGATGGCAATCCCTGCGATATTCACGCCAAGATCACGCGCGAGATTCAGGATGAACTCAAGACGCTCCAGGTCTTCTTCCGTATAAAGGCGTGTGTTGCCATCCGAACGCGAGGGACGCAGAAGACCTTCGCGCTCATACATGCGAAGCGTCTGCGGATGAATCTCATACATCTCGGCCACGGCCGAGATCATGTAGGCACCCTTCGATTTCCGTTTCGTTGCCATAACTACCTGATTTGATTATGGCGCAACGTGGCCGGTTGTGTAACGTTCGATTTCAGGACGGTTAAAAATTACAACCACCGTCACGGTCAGCGGCGTCCTAAGCGGCATGAGTCTTCTCAAGCGCACGGTGCAGGTGACAGGTATGGCGGCAGGGGTTGCCGCAGGTTTGGGAATGACCGCTGTGGCGCTCCTGCGGTCCGCACGCGCGCGTTCGATGCGCGGCAAAGTCGTCGTCATCACGGGCGGATCCCGTGGGCTCGGTCTGGAGCTGGCACGGCAGTTTGGCCGCGCCGGAGCCCATCTTGTCCTCGCGGCGCGCGATGAAGAGGAATTGCAGCGCGCCCGTGTGATTCTGGCTAAAGAAGGCGCCGCGCATAGCGCTTCAACCATTGAAATCGTCGTCGCAGACGTCACCCTGCGCGAGGACGCCAACCGCATCATTGAAGCAGCGCGCCTGCGCTTCGGCCGTGTGGACGTCCTCATCAACAACGCCGGCGTCATCCACGTCGGCCCCTTCGTCAGCCAACCCGAGGACGCCTTCGAAGAGGCCATGGCGACGAACTTTTTTGGGGCGCTTTACACCGTGCAGGCCGTGGTGGAAGAGATGCGCGAGCGCGGCGAAGGCAAGATCGTGAACATCGCCTCCATCGGTGGCAAGGTCGCCGTTCCCCATCTTCTACCGTACGTCGCCTCCAAATTCGCGCTCGTCGGCTTCAGCGAAGGCCTGCATGCCGAACTGGCGGCCGACGGCATCCAGGTGACCACTGTCTGCCCCGGCCTGATCCGTAGCGGGTCGCATGTGCAGGCAAAGTTCTCCGGTCGTCGCCAGGAGGAGTATCGCTGGTTCTCCACAGGAGCCACGACTCCGTTGGTTTCGATTGCCGTCCGTCGCGCCGCAGCGCAGATCTTCCGCGCCGTAGTGGCAGGCGCTGCCGAGATTACACTTACACCTCAGGCATGGCTCGCAGCGCGAGCCGTGGGCATCGCTCCCGGAGCGGCGCAGCATCTTGCAGGAGTCGTGAATCGAACGATGCTCCCCAGGCCCGCGGCGCAGCCTGTAACGCGCGGCGGCGAGCTTCGCCAGCCTTCACTTAGACTCGTGAAAGCCTGGAGCGATCATCTACAGACAGCCAACAATCAAACGGAGTAGGACCTCAGACCTCGCGGAAGAGATCTTCGCGCGGATCCTCGGGATTGAGCTTCGCGAGTTCACGCAGAATCTCCTTCGAGCGCTCATCCTGAATCTTCGGCACAACGATCTTCACTTCCACAATCTGGTCACCGCGTACGCCATCTGCGGCGGAAGAGACAACGCCTTTTTCCCGCAGGCGCAGCTTCTGCCCCGTCTGTGTTCCGGGGGTAATCTTCAACTGCGCACGTCCGTCGATCGTGGGGACATCGATCTTCGCTCCCAGCGCGGCCTCAAAGGCCATCACCGGCACCACAACATGAATATCATCGCCACTGCGCGTGAAGACAGGATGCGTACCGGCCTTGATGATCAGGTAAAGGTCTCCCGGAGCACCACCATGCAATCCCGCATTGCCGCGACCTGCAAGACGAATCCGCTGGCCGTTGCGTGTACCGGGCTTGATACGTAGCTCCAGCGGCTCACGCTTGGTAACTATCCCTTCGCCGTGGCACGTAGGGCACGCGTTCTGCACAACACCCGCACCATCGCAGCGCGGGCACTGAATGTTGAACTTCATGCGTCCACCCATCTGCGTCACCTGGCCAGAGCCGTGGCACTCCGGACACTCCATGCTTCCGCCCGAAGTGGATTGGCCTTTGCAGGTTGGGCAGGTTTCGGCACGCTGAATTTCGAGGCGCGTTACGCCACCTCGAATCGCCGTCCAGAAGTCGATCTGCACCTGGTACTCCAGGTCCGTGCCGGGCTGAGGACCACGTGCCGCCTGTTTGCCGCCTCCGCTGAACATGCTGCCGAAGATGTCTTTGAACGACGAACCCCGGCCTCCGCTCTCCTGCTGCGGTCGACGCGGGTTTCCCGTACCTCCACCAAAGCCTGAGAAGTCGAAGCCGCCAAAGTCGAACGGAACCTCTTGATTCTGTGAGGGGCCTCTCTGCTGGGTGCCTCCGCCCCCATATCCGCCGCGCGAGGCTGCCTCCGCCGCGGCCGGATCGATGTTGTCCGAATAGAAGCCGACCTGATCGTAGATCTTGCGCTTCTTCTCATCGGAAAGAACGTCGTTCGCCTCGGAGATCTCCTTGAACTTCTCCTCCGCCTTCTTATCACCAGGATTTACGTCCGGATGATGTTTACGCGCAAGTTTGCGGAAGGCCTTGCGGATCTCGTCCGTGGTCGCTGTCTTCTTGACGCCGAGAGCGGCGTAATAATCTTTGTTTTGCGTGGGTGCCATCGTGTCTTTCTAAGAATTAGATGATGCAGCGACTAAAGCGTTGCGGCGGCGCAGGCGCCGCATGCTGGAACTCGATCCGCTGGCTTCGATTTCATAACGATAATGCTCCGCGATACGATCGCGCGACCATAATTTGTACTGAGAGTTCTTTTGCTTCCGCATACGGTCCTTCTGAATGACATCCATATCGCGCACCATGGAACGCAGGTCCGTGTAGTGATCCGACCATGGCGAATCCTTGCTCTCGGTGATCGGGCGAAGATCCGCGTAGACCGGCTGCACCCATTCGTAAAAGGTGTGCCAGACATCGTAGGTCTCCAGATGACCTTTCTTGATGAGAAGACCAAGATGCTCGTAAAAATCCAGCACCTCGAATGCACTTACCGGGGGGTCTTCGATATCGAGAGCAAGAAGCTCACCTTGAGGATCCACCCTCGCCTGCGCCAGCGTGCGTCGCGCGCTTACAAACTTGTCGGAGTGAAAGAAGGCTAGCTGCTTTTCCAGATTCGAAACAGCGCGGTACCCGCGCTCGTGCCGCAACTGCAGACCGGCATAGCCAATGGCCGCTGCCGAGGTGACGACCAGGGCAACCGTGCCGATAGCCTGCGCTTCGTTCCAGTCAATAAACATTATGCGGGCACCTTAACTGTGTGAGATGCGGGTGCCTGGCAATTAGGACACCAGAAGAGATTGCGCCCCGCCATTACCTGCGTCAGAACCTTCGTTCCGCAGATCAGGCAGGGTTTGCCCTGGCGGCGATAGACGTAGTGGGCCTCTTCTTTCAGCGGCAGTCCCGTCTTCTTCGTCGGCCTGTCCTTCGGCTTTGTCGTGATGATGCGCCGGTCCACCATGCCCGCTTTCATCAGCGGAATCGCGTCCTTCCAGATCGCTTCAAGCGTCTTTTCACTCACCGCGTTTCCAGGAGTAAACGGGTCAAGCTTCGCGCGGAAGAGCAGTTCGGCACGATAGATATTGCCAACACCCGCCGCGATGGTTTGATCCATCAGCAGCGCCGCGACGGCCGTTTTCCGTGCGCGCACCTTCTCGACGAACTTCGTCGCGGGATCACCATTCAGAGGATCAGGCCCGAGCCTGGCTTCCAACGCCTCCCACCGCTGCTGCGTGAAGACCGAGCAGTCCGTTGGCCCGCGAAGCTCCACCCAAGCCACCTTCGCAGCCTCGATGTGGCCTGTGCCGTCATCATTGGAGTACCAGGCGTGCCGCTTGCTCTCGCCAGGCTCTACGGGGCCCTTAATCGCCTGCGCGTCATAGAAGCGAACGCGCAGCGCTCCCTTCTCCGGAGGGAGCGGTCCCGTGCCTTCGGAGAAATCGCCATACATGCCAAGGTGGATATGCAGGATCCGATCTTTGCCGAAGTCGTAGCCTAAGTGCTTGCCCACAGCCAGAACGCGCTCCAGCTTGCGGTTGTCCACAAGCGCAGCATCCTGAAAGCGGCTGCCCTCAGGAGCGTCAACGCGAATCTTCTTCCCGGCAAAGGCGGCGTTGTGGCGCTCTGCCCAGCGGTGAATCTCATTGCCTTCAGGCATTTCGGCTCCCATCAATTTCTAGCCGATCACTGACCGACTTAAGCCACATATCAATTCTTTCTACGCCATCCCATATGTAGAACTGATTGGATTTCAAACCGAGCAACTCCAAATACTTCCTCTGCTTCGATTCTGACGTTACATAAGCCGAGCAATAAAGAGCATTGATGACATGGTAAGTGTCCGGAAGCAAATCTTTCGCCGCTACATTCCGATCCGTCTTCGCGCAACGCCAGTTGTAATAAAGATCTGTCCGCAGCAGACCCTGAGTCACTTTGCATTCAGGTGAGCGAAGTAAAACCTGTGCCCATTCCAAGAGATCGGGGGTCGGTTCCTCAGGAAATAGGGCTATTAGCTTCTCCAGAAGGCGACGCAGACTTCCTATATTCAACAACTCTTTAGTAATCCAATCATTCAAAGACGATTCAGGGAGTTCACTCAGGAACTGCCGTTCTTCCGATATCGCCGAAAGATGTTCTGCAATTCGATTTTTATCGGTCTCCGCATCTCTCAGCTTGGAGGCTATAAATTCAGTGACTTGATCTGTAGTTCCGTCCTGGAGTCGCACCATCTCGGCGCGAAAATCTCTTCTGTTTGGAAACAGAAAATCGATTGCTTGACCATCGCGAATCAACTTCATTTCCTCGATCAGAATATTGAACGGCTCATTAATGATTTTTGCTCCCGAATCGAACAGCCTAGTAGCTGTTTTGAAAAGCTGGGAAGCAAACTCTGGATCCTTTTCATGCGTCTTCGCTAACTCATAGACCACGTGCCTACTGATGACAATTTCCGAAGCTGGAGTCTGCTCGATTGCGCCGTCCGGAAGCGTAAGCTTTGCGAGAGCATTCCATACGCATGTATCGAGGTAAATCGTCTTCACGCGTTCCTCGGTCGCACTTCTCGCTTCAGCGCTTTGTGCCCTTTATGAGCGACAAGAGAAAGCTCGTAGTGACTCTGGAAGTTCATCCAGTAATCCGGGGTCGTCTGAAAGTACAAAGCCAGCCGGTAAGCGGTATCGGCAGTAATCCCACGTCGCTCAGCCAAGATCGCACTGATGCGAGTTGGCGATACCTTCAAAGCAAATGCAAGTGCGCTAGCCGACAGACGATATGGAACCATGAAGTCTTCGCGAAGAATTTCACCGGGATGTATCGGAGGCGGAAACCGAAATGGATCGCGAAGGATGGACATGGATTTCTACCTAGGATGCCGACCAGCGTATCACGTGCAACAAGCTGCGTTACACGTGATACGACCAGCTTAGTTCCAAACATTCTGAATCGGCATCGCTTCAATGCGCAGCATGATGTCCGGCGAAACTCCGTTGAGCTTACGGGCGAACTCGCGAGCCTGCTCTTCGCTGTCGAAGACGCTCTTTTCTTTCAATTGGCCTGCGAGGTACTGCTCACACGTCCAGAGAATGGTTTGCATAGTGGGCCTCCTTTCAGGCCTTTGATACAGTGAGGGCGCTCAGAGCATGATTGCTTGAGCGCCCTTACCAATTAGACACAGGTTGCGCAGATTAGATTCTGCTTGTTCCCTTGTGACTGTTACCGCGTGGTGCGCTTACTTACTTCTTTTCGTCCGCAACATCGACATACTCAGCGTCGATGACGCCTTCATCCTTCTTCGGCTCTTCGGTCGTTCCGCCTGCGGCTGTTGCGCCGTCCGTCGGAGCGCTTGCATTCGCCTTGTACATCGCCTCGGCCAGCTTGTGGCTTACGGCGGTCAAGCGATCATGCGCTGCCTTGAGCTCGGTGGAAGAAGGCGTTCCGGTCAGCGTGGTCTTCGCATCAGCAAGGGCAGTTTCTACCTCGCTGCGGTCGGACTCGGCTACCTTGTCGCCGCTCTCCTTGAACATCTTGTCCACGTTGTAGACGAGCGAGTCGAGCTGATTGCGTGCCTCGATCTCCTCACGCTTCTCCTTGTCCTCACCTGCATGGGACTCGGCTTCCTTCGCCATGCGCTCGATCTCTTCCTTCGAAAGTCCCGAGGAGCTGGTGATGGTGATCTTCTGATCCTTGCCCGTGGCATTATCCTTCGCCGTCACGTTCAGGATGCCGTTCGCATCGATGTCGAAGGTGACTTCGATCTGCGGCACACCGCGCTGCGCGGGAGGAATACCGGCGAGCTTGAACTTGCCGAGCGTACGGTTCTGTGCGGCCAGCGGACGCTCGCCCTGCAGAACGTGTACCTCAACCTCGGTCTGCGAATCGGCAGCCGTGGAGAAGGTCTCCGTCTTCTTCGTCGGGATGGTCGTGTTGCGCGGGATCATAGCCGTGGCAACGCCGCCCATCGTCTCGATGGAGAGCGTGAGAGGTGTGACGTCGAGAAGCAGGAGATCCTTGACCTCGCCGCCCAGAACGCCGCCCTGTACCGCCGCGCCGATGGCGACGACTTCGTCTGGGTTCACGCCCTTATGCGGTTCCTTGCCGAAGAGTTCCTTCACCAGGGCCTGCATGCGAGGCATACGCGTCTGTCCGCCCACGAGAACGACTTCGTCGATCTTGCTTGCGTCCACACCGGCATCCGACATCGCCTGCTTGCAGGGTCCGACCGAGCGCTGCAGAAGATCCTCAACGAGAGCCTCCAGCTTTGCGCGCGTCATCTTCTCTACGAGATGCTTCGGTCCGCTCGCATCCGCCGTGATGAAGGGCAGATTGATCTCTGTCTCCATGGTTGTGGAGAGCTCGATCTTGGCACGTTCCGCCGCGTCACGCAGACGCTGCAGAGCCATCTCATTGCCCTTCGCGCGCAGGTCGAGGCCTTCCTTCTTCTTGAACTCGTCGATCAGGAAGTCCACGATGCGCTGATCCAGGTTGTCGCCGCCAAGGTGCGTGTCACCGTTGGTGGACTTTACCTCGATCACGCCGTCGCCTACTTCAAGGATCGAAACGTCGAACGTTCCGCCGCCGAAGTCATAGACGGCAATCGTCTCATCCTTCTTCTTGTCGAGACCGTAAGCAAGTGCTGCCGCCGTCGGCTCGTTCACGATGCGCTTTACGTCCAGACCGGCGATCTTGCCTGCGTCCTTGGTGGCCTGGCGCTGTGCGTCATTGAAGTACGCCGGAACCGTGATGACGGCTTCCGTAACGGACTGGCCGAGATAGTCCTCTGCTGCCTTCTTCAACTTCTGCAGAATCATGGCCGAAACTTCAGGAGCGGTGTACTCCTTGCCCTGCGCGGAGATGGCGATGTTGTCTCCGTGCGAAACCACCTTGTACGGCACCATCTTCTGCTCTTCGCTCACTTCGTTTGGACGACGTCCCATGAAGCGCTTGATGGAGTAGATCGTGTTTTCAGGGTTTGTGATCGCCTGACGCTTCGCAACCTGCCCGACGAGACGCTCGCCGCTCTTGGTAAACGCAACGATCGAGGGGGTCGTACGACCGCCCTCTTCATTCGGAATAACTTTGGCCTCGCCGCCTTCCATCACGGCCACGCACGAGTTGGTGGTTCCGAGATCGATACCGATAATCTTGCCCATAATGCTTTGAATCCTCCGTGGCCGCGATGGGCCAGATGTGCAGCCGTCTCAGGGCTAGATCCAAGATCGCACCTTGAGCGTGTTGCTGTCAAGGTATCTGATGCGAATCATGTATGCCCGGATGCAACAAAGCTCGGCTAAGATGGTCGCCATGCGCAAGCTTCCCGAGATCGCCCTGCTTTGTGTCTTCGTTTTCCAGACCAGACTCCTTTCCGCCCAATGGACAGAACTGCACTCCGGTTCCACCGCCAGCCTCCGCGCCGTCGACGCCTCCGGCAAAGGTGCCGTGTGGGTCGGCGGGACCGACGGAACCGTTCTCCGCTCCGTCGACGACGGCACTACCTGGACTAAGTGCTCTGTCCCGCAGGGCGGTGCCAAACTCGACTTTCGCGGAATCCAGGCCGCCGACGCAGACACCGCCGTGGTTATGTCCAGCGGAAAAGGCGATCTCTCCCGGATTTATAAGACCGTGGACGGTTGCAAGACCTGGAAACTCGTCTTCGCCAACCCCGATGCAACGGGCTTCTTCGACGCGATCCGGCACGTCACCGGCCGGCAGTTCTACCTTCTGGGCGATCCTGTTGACGGAAAATTCGCCATGTTCTTCTCGCAGGACGGCGGCGACACCTGGTTTGCGACGGATGACCCTGGTCTGGACGCCCCTCCGGGAGCCGCGGCCTTCGCCGCCAGCAACAGCGCTCTCGCCAGCGTCGGTCCGTTCCTCGCCTTCGGCACCGGCGGCACAACCGGCGGCGCCGTGTACACGACCTACCCGAAGTGCGCCACGGGCAAAAGCGACGAGACCTGCCCGCTGGCCTGGCGGCGTGTCACGGTGCCGGTGGGTGTCGCGACCGCGAGCGGCGGCGTATTTTCGGTCGCCGGACGAACGACCACCTCCATGAACGGCAAACTGACCGTTATCTGGGTCGCCGTCGGGGGCGACTACGGAGCGCCAAACGCGGCCGGGACCAGCGCTGCACTCTCCACAGACGGCGGAGCGACCTGGACTGCTGCAGCTCAAGGGCCGCCGGGATATCGGTCTGCCGTGGTCTACAGCTCAGCCAACTGGCTCACGCTCGGCCCGGGCGGAACGGATCTCAGCGTCAACAACGGCAAGACATGGACACCCGTTTCGGGAGAAGCTGGCGGCTGGAACGCCGTCTCGATGCCCTTCGCCGTGGGTCCGAACGGACGAATTGGCCGCTGGTCCGCGACGACCGTAACTCATTAGACGAATGAGAATTACGAATTACTGAGGATTATTCGGGCTGGTCGTCGGCGAAGTGGGAGGTGTCGGCGTCGTTGGGGACGTCGTGGTCGTAGATCCAGAGCCGCTTCCGAAATTGGAACCGCTTCCGAAACCACTGCCAAAGCTCGTCCCGCTGGTACCTGAAGTTCCGCCGGCACCTGTGCCAGTTCCGGAAGTGGTTCCACCGGCTCCGAACGAGCTGGAACCGCTGCCCATGCTGGTCCCGCTGCTGGATGCGATGCCGCCACCGAGGATATTCGACTTCGCTTTCATCAGTTCAATGCGGGGATCGTAGAAAAACTCCCACTTGGCAAAGTCCTCTTCTCCATTCCAAGCAACGATCGCCTTGCCCGTCTTGTTGGTGCCCACGCCAACAAAAGGGCCAGAGGAGCCCTTGAAATCCGAGGCAGAAGTTCCACCGATCCCCCCGGTCGATCCCGAGGATCCCGAAGCCGATCCTGTCCCAAAGCCGCTGCCGCTGCCGGATCCGAAGCTGGAAGAGCCACTAGTTGCGGAAGAAGAACCCGCCCCATACGAACCACCGCCTGAGGTGGAGCCGAAGCTCAATCCCCCGCTGCTGGTTCCTGTTCCAGTGCCCGTGCCAGTTCCCGTTCCGGTACCCGAGGTTGAGCCCAGACTAGAGCCCGCACCGGTGGTCGCAAGTCCGGCAAGGGGCTCTCCGAAGAATCCCTTGATCGTCGTCTGCTGCGTCCCCTGCCCGATCAGGCGGTACTCTTTCCCCGTCAAGGGATCCAGATAATGCTGGCGAAGATACCGGACATTATTGGCTTTATCCAACTGATCCATCGAAGTGGGAAACGCCCCCGACTTCTTGTAATAAAGCTGGATCGCCCGGACATACTGCTGCGCTCGATGGGTCGATTCAATCTCGCGCTCGCGCTCAAGGTCTTTGGCCACCGACGGCGCTGCAATGGCCAGCGTGAGTAAAAGCAAAAACACCGCAACCGTCAGACCAAGAAGGAGATAACCCTCTTCTCCGGACGCGTGTTGGCGCTGGCTTGTCATGTGCGTAATTATTGGACGGTCAGAGGCAGCCGCTGGGTGTTGTTGTTCTGCAGATCGGTGACTTCGACCGAGTTGGGGCCGATGGACTTCAACTGATAGCGGCGGCTGACGATGTCGCCCTGTGCCGCCAGAAAAACGTCGTCTCCCCGCAGCAGGAAGGCCTGTCGCGATCCGTCCGCCTTCGTGGCGACGCCGAAGAAGCGCAGATCGATCGGTGGAGGCGGAGGGGGTCCAGTGTAAACCGGTGCGCTCGCAGTGGAAGCGCCAGTCCGGGCCGACGCAATAGGCTTGGGAATGTCGGCCAGGACTGGCGCGGAGTTTACGGAAAAGATATTTCTGCCATTTCCGGTATATTCCAGCGACTCCGTCAACAGCATGGCTTCCATGTGAAGAGTCGGATCGAGCCGCGAAGAGGATGTGACCACCTTCGCCGGGCGTCCAGGGGTCCCCGGCGCAACCACTGCCTGATCCGCGACCACCGGTGTCGTGGGCGCAGGCGCCGAGGGCGAAGACGAAAGCTGCGACACCATATAGATTACGCAACCGACGGCGATCACACCCACCACGGCGGCCAGGATCGTCTGCTTGCGATTTTCCGCGGAGATCTTCATTGCGCCGCTCCTTCCCCGTTGGCAGCGGAGGGTGCAATCGGCATAGGCTCACGCAGGTACGTCATCAGGCGCAGCCGGAGATTCACGATCCCTGTCTGCTGCCCGGTAAGGCCGATGGCGGAGATCAGGAAGAAGCTGCGGTCGCGTTCGAGACCGTTGATGAATCCAGCGAGCGAACGGTACTCCCCCGTCAGCGCCGCGTCCATCACGACCTCGCTCACCCCGTTGGCAGAAGGCCTCAACAAGTACTGAACACGGGAGAGACGAACGTTGTACTTGGTCTTCAGTGCGCCCAACTCCCCGGCAACGTTCGAGTAGGCATAGGGGAAACGGCCCTCGTAGAACTTTGCCGCTTCCGAGTTCGAGACTTGTATCTTCGTATCCAACCCGCGCAAAGGCCGCGCAGCGACTTCGGCGGCGACCTGCTCCGCCCGTGCAGAGGCGAGAGCGTCGTCCCCCTGGGTTCCGGAGTTGCTCCAGGCCAGAGCGATATGAACCAGCAAATACAGGTTCACCAGCGCAAGCAGAGCCGCTCCCGCGATATGCAGATTCAGTGGAGAGAGCCAGCCAACGGCCTGTTCCCTGCTAACGCTGATCTTCATGGCTGCACCTGCTTTTCGTTTGCCGCCGCCTTTGCTTCATTCGCGCGGAGGTGTGGCTGCAGCGGGTTGTAACCGGAAACGATTTCAAACTCCACGCCGCCCGGAAGAACCGGCGGTCCGATATTGAACTGAGGCCCCTGTTGCTGCCCGTTTTCCTTCTGCTGTTGCGCCGACTCACCTACAAGGCGTGGAGAAGCGAAGCGCTTTCCCTTTTCCAGGTTACGCACGAGATCGACAGCGCGGTCGCGATCTCCGGCCACGCGCATACGGATCAAAACGTCTCCCTTGACCGAGATCTGTGGCTCAATACTCAGCACCTGCACGCCCGCGGGAAGTACCTGCTCCAAGTCCATCAACACGGAGGTCCAGCTAAAGCTCTTGTGCGCAAAGAGCAGGTTCAGAAACTGCGCACGGTCGAGCACCGTTGCGTTCTGTGGCTGCTTCATGCGGGCTTCGTTCTGATGCCGTTCATTCACCAGCCTTGCCGTCTGGGCGTGAATCGCATCGAGCTTCTTCTGCTGCTCGCGCGCCTTCGCCGTCAACGTATGCAGCCACACCATCAGGGCGATGGCCACAACGGCCAGTGTGCCCATGCCGATGCGCAGCCGCCGGAAGATCGGGCCAAGTTCAACGTAGGGCCTTGTTGCGAGGTTGATGGTGATGCGCATCAGAAGGAGGTCGCTCCTCGAACGCCCGCAAGATAAGCTCGCGGAACCTGGGATGTAGCCGTGGCCAGCACGTCTTCGGAGGCCAGAACCTGCCGTGGCTCCAGATCAAGTTCCTTGGCAAACTCCGCAGCTTCGGCATCGCGCTCGCCGGTGATAAAGATCTCGCGCGGACCGAATCCGAGCGAATCCTCGAAGTACGCCGCAGCGACCGTAATCGCTTGCTGCATCTCCGTGGCGAGGAAGTCGCTCTTCTCCAGCGTCGTATACGGTACCAGCGGAGCCGGGGCTTCGCCCTCGCTCTCCGCATTGACGGGTATCTCCACCCGGACCACACGCGCCAGATCCAAGGTTCGGTGCAGAAGGATCTCCCCACGACGCGTAATCGCCGTTGTGATCGAGTCCGTTCCCGCGTTGATCAGAAGCACAGGCTCCGTCGCCTGCAATGCGCCCACGGCGGCAAGCGTGCTGGGCAGAACAGAACCAGGCTCGAAGCCCGCTTCCCGGACCGCGCTCTCGTACTCCGCCAGAATGGAGCGAGGCATGGCGACGGCAAGCACCTGCAACGCGCCGCGGCCCTGCGAGATGATCTGGTAGCTGATGGCGGCAGTCTCCGTCTCAAAAGAGAGAAGCTTCGTGAGACGGAAGCGCACAACGGCCATCGCATCGGCTGCCTTACTGGGCAGCGTGTCGAAGTCCAGCAGGAGCACGCGAACGGTCGCATCCGGGACAATCAGCGTGACGTCGCGCGTACGCATGCTGACTGATTCCAAGGCCTTGCGCAACGCCGCAACAAGCGCAGGGCGGTCCAGCACGTTACCCTCGCGCAGGGACGGCGCAAGCGTTCCATCTGGAAGCTCCACAAACGCAACCTGTGCCAGCTTCCGCGTGGCATCGTCGGCGCGCGCGGCGGTGATACTGCCGCTGCGCACTTCGCAGACGAGGCGCGGTCGCAGAGATCCTGACGAGATGGAGGAGAGAAATCGCATGGGGGGGCTTTCGCTAGTTTACTGACGGTTTGCGTTTCTAGCGCATCGCCTCGATGAAGGTAACCTTGTTGATCTCCCGCAGCGTAGTGATTCCGGCGCGAACACGCTGCAGAGCCGAGTCGCGGAGGAAGCTCATCCCTTTTTCGCGCGCCTTCCTTCGGATTTCGGATCCAGGGCGCTTCTCCAGCAACATATCGCGAATCTCATCGTCGAGCTCCAGGAGTTCGTGAATCGCCGAACGGCCGCGATATCCCGTGCCGCCGCACTCGATGCAGCCAGTGCCCTCTCTGAATTTGAAGTCCTTCCACTCCTCCGGATTCAGGCCGCTCTCGGCGAGTTGCTCATCGTTGTACTCCACCAGTACCGAGCAGAAGTCGCAGTTCTGGCGCACCAGCCGTTGCGCCAGGATGCAGTTCAGCGCGGAGACGAAGTTATACGGTTCGACGCCCATGTTCAGGAAGCGACCCAGAACGTCGACCACGTTATTCGCATGGACCGTCGTGAACACAAGATGACCCGTCAGCGCGGAGTTGATGGCGATCTGCGCCGTCTCCGCATCACGGATCTCTCCGACGAGGATCTTGTCCGGATCGTGACGAAGGATGGAGCGCAGACCTCGAGCGAAGGTAAGACCCTTCTTCTCGTTAACCGGGATCTGCGTAATGCCGCGGATCTGGTACTCCACCGGATCTTCGATGGTGATGATCTTGTCTTCTTCGCTCTTGATCTCGTTGAGCGCCGCATAGAGCGTCGTGGTCTTGCCGGAGCCGGTCGGTCCGGTCACCAGCACCATGCCGTATGGCTCTTTGATGTAACGCCGAAACCGCGCGAGATCCTCTTCGCCAAAGCCGACGACATCGAGCGAGAGCTTCTTGAACTTCTCGGACATCGACTCTTTATCGAGCACGCGGAGCACAGCGTTTTCACCATGCACGGTCGGCATGATGGAGACACGAAAATCGATCAGGCGGCCTTTGTAGCGCACGCGGAAACGTCCGTCCTGCGGAACGCGGCGCTCTGCGATGTCGAGTTCGGACATGACCTTGATACGCGAAAGAATCGTCTGGTGATGCTCGCGCGCAATCGGAGCCATGGCCAGTTGCAGCACACCGTCGATGCGGTACTTCACCAGCAGCGAGTCGTCGTAGGTCTCGATATGGACGTCCGAAGCGCGGCGCTCGAGTGCTGAGAAGATCGTCGTATCCACCAGGCGGATGATCGGCGAGATATCGTCTTCGCTCGTCAGACGCTCGATGGAGATGTTCTCATCCGGATTGTCATCGGAGGAGAGAACGTCGAAGGTCAGACCCTCCGTGGCTTCTTCAAGAACGCGCTGCGACTGCTCCGTCTTCTTCAACAGCTCGTTGATCTGCGAGAGCGTGGCGACGCGTGTGACCAGTCGCTGCCCCAGCAGGCCGGAGATCTCATCTAGCACCATCAGCTTCGACGGATCGCTGACCGCGATGATCAGTCGCCCCTCATGCTGCTCCAGAGGGACGAAGTTGTAGCGGAACATCAGTTCCACCGGCACGGCCTTGAAGAGCTCGTGCTGGATCTTGAAGTTCTGCAGGTCGACGTACTCGCAGCGATAGCGCTTCGCCAGAAGATGCGCGCGCTCTATCTCTCCAAGCTCGGGGTGCGGAATCGGAATTGCCAGCGGTGCTTGTGCCATACGTGGGTTTGACTCCGAGGATACGGGAAGGGCTATGTTCCGATCTTGAATTCTTTGGTGTCTGATGAAGTTTAGTGATTGACCGCGCCTGCACCGAGCTGCAGGATGGGGAGGTAAAGCGCCATGAGGATGATGGCCACCGCAATACCCATCGCGATCAGGATCGTCGGTTCAATCAAGCTCATCGCCGCCGTCAGCGACGTTTCTACATCTTCTTCAAAAAATCCGGCGACCGAGTTGAGCATTGCGGGAAGCGCGCCGGTGGACTCTCCGACCTCCACCATCTCGATGGCCAGTTCGGGAAATACCTTCGTCGTCTCCATGCTGAAGGAGAGATTCTTTCCCTCACGGACGCTCGTAACCGAGTTGAAGACCGCATTGGAGATCTGGCGGGAAGAGATGGAACGTGCCGCCGTCTCAAGCGAAGGCACCAGCGGCAGGCCTCCCGTAAGCAGCGTCGAAAGCGTCCGCGAAAAGAGGGCCACCTGGTACTTCAGCCAGACCTGTCCAAACAGCGGAATGGCAAGGCGGAACCGGTCGACCATGAGCGCGCCTGCATCCGTCTTGGACCACCGATAGAGCAGAAAGACAGTGATGATCACCGCAACGCCGATATAGATCCCGTAACTCTGCGCGATGTTGCCCACATGCAGAAGAAATACGGTGATCGCAGGAAGCGGCGTATTCAGCTGATCGTAAAGGGTGGCAAAACGCGGAACGACAAACGTAATCAGAAAGACGAAGAGGCCCAGTACCAGCGTGACCAGAAGCACCGGGTAGACCATCGAAGCCTTAAGCTTCTTTCGAAATGTCAGCGAAATCCGTTGAAAGTCAAGGTAGCGCTGCAGCACCTCTTCCAGGTTTCCGGAACGCTCCCCCGCCAGCAGGGTCGTGGTGTAAACGAGCGGGAATCCTCCCTGTGCATCGAAGGCAGCCGAGAGGGATTCTCCCGTCTTTACGCGCTCGGCAATATTTTCCAGCTGCGCCTTCAGGCGGAGGTCTTTCTGCCTTCGACCCAGAAGCTGCAGCGATCCCGGAATCGGCAGACCTGCCTTGATCAGGGTGACAAACTGCTGGTTGAAGATCAAAAAGCTTTCGAGCTTGACCTTCTTCCGCTTGCTGGCCGAGCCGACTCCTCGCGGTTTGACCGAGTAGACGTAGTAGCCCGCCTGGGTAAAACGACTGCGCAACTCGTCCGCAGTCGCAGCCGGTAGAGTCTGCTCCTGTACGCGGCCACGTTCATCGGCGAGCTTGATGACAAATTCGGTCATGAATGGAGTTGGAAAAGCACCTGTTTGATTTTAGACGTCATAATGTTGGGAAGGTTCGGAACGGGCAACAGAAAAGCCCTGCCGGAGGGCAGGGCTTTCGCTTTCAAATGCTTAGACTTAGACCGAGAAGGAAGATCCGCAGCCGCAGGTGCTCTTGACCTGTGGGTTTTCGAACTTGAAACCGGCCGCTTCAAGCGTCTCGACGTAATCCACCGTGCAACCGTTAAGGTACATAGCGCTGGTCGCGTCGACAAAGACCTTCAGGTCATCAAAACGGACTACCTTGTCCATCATGCCCTGCTGGTTCTCAAAGGACATCGAGTATTGGAAGCCCGAACATCCACCGCCGACCACGCCGATGCGAAGACCGGCTGGATGCGGATCCTGCGTCGCCATGATTTCCTTCACCTTAACGATCGCAGACGCGGTCAGATTGACCGGCTGGGTCGATACGGGAGGTGCGTTGACGACTTCGGGAGTAGTAATGGCAGTGGCCATGTGTAGTTCTCCTTTGCAAACTGCGCTTCAATCAATTTTATGCCTGCTTGACCCTCGCGACAAGCCGCGATTTTGTGTGCAGGGGACGCTCTCTTGTCATTAGACGCAAAAAACGTCTCCGCGATGCAGAGTTTGCCGTGTACATATGTCTGGGAGCAGGCGTATGCTTGCTGCCGGGCGGCCCCGCCTACCCTCCGAGCCTGTGAACGACAACAGACCCGCCCGGCAGAGGGACCGGTTCCATGGAACTGGAGGCTCATCATGCACATACTCTTGGTTGTCTGGGCTTTTGTCACAGCGGTGGCCGGAGGCCTTCTGCTGTATCGCGGTATGCTCACACGCTATGAAGAAGATCAGCTCTTTCTCGACGACGCGATCCTTTCGGGGGAGCGCGAGCGTCAGAACAAGCTGCAACAGCGGCTCACACAGATTCAACCCTATCTCCGGGTTACAGGAGGAGCGGCAGCTCTGATGTTTGTCGCTCTCATCGGTTCGCTCACCTGGCAGGCCTATCAGGCGCTTCGGTAGATGCGAACACAAGAACTTAGCTTATAAAGGAGTCATCCGTTTTATCTCTGGAGGACTCCTTTGTACGCGTGCCTGCGTTTTTTTGCTCCCATTTGCCTGTTGTCCATGATTCCGCTTGCAGTTGCGGAACGCACGCCTCGTCGCAACGTCACGGACGCCGAGGTGAATGCGATTACGCGCTCTGCGTTGCTCATGGATATGCACAACGATGTCACCTCCGAGACCGTTGAGGGCTTCGACATAGCTGGGACGAACACCCGCGGCCAGACTGACCTGAAGCGTATGAAGGGTTTCCTTGGCGCGGAGTTCTTCGCCGTCTACGTCGGCGCGAATTATGTGAAGGACAACCACTCGGCCAACCGCGCCCTGCAGATGATCGATACCGTGCGTCACGACATCGTGGAGGGGCATCCCAACGAGTTCGCCCTGGCAACGACGGCCGACGAGGTACTCGCTGCGCGTCAGCAGGGCAAGATAGCCGCCCTGATGGGCATCGAAGGCGGTCATGCCATCGAGGATTCCCTCCGTCTGCTGCGCGATTTCTATACCCTCGGCGTCCGCTACATGACCTTGACTCACTTCAATACCAACAACTGGGCCGACTCGCAGGGCGACATCGACGATCCGAAGATCGCGCATCACAATGGCCTCACACCGTTTGGCAAAGACGTCGTCCGCGAGATGAACCGCATTGGCATGATGGTTGACATCTCGCACACTGCCGACAAGACCTTCGCCGATGCACTCGCGGTCAGCACAGCGCCCGTAATCGCATCGCACTCCTCCTGCCGCGCCCTCAGCGGACACACACGCAATCTCACCGACGACATGCTTCGCCAGCTTGCAGCCAAAGGCGGGGTGGCCAACATCAGCTTCGGTTGCGACTTCCTTTCGGACCGCTACTACAAAGCTGAAAAGCCTCTCGAAGCCGGTATGCGTGCGCAGTACATGAAGCTCATGGAGATTAAGGATCCGGCCGAACGCGCGGAGAAGATGAAGGCTCTCCAAGCCGAGATGGCTGCGAAGCTTCCCCCGGCGACGCTGGCGGACGCCGTCGCCCACATCGACCATGCCGTCCAGATCGCAGGCGTTGACCACGTCGGCATCGGCACGGACTTCGACGGCGTAGGCTGCGTTCCCGTCGGCCTCGACTCCTATGCAAAGTTTCCCAACCTTACACGGGCTCTGCTGGAAAAGGGATACACCGCAGAGGAGATCAAGAAGATCTACGGAGGTAATATGCTTCGCGTGATGCGCGAAGTGGAAGCCCAGGCCAAAACCCTCCAAGCCAGGAAATAGAGCCCGTGCCCTATTCTTTCGCGGCTTCATCGCGAAAGGGTGGGGTCGCGCGGAGCGCATTAACTGGCCTGTAAGGAAACAAAAAGCAGATCCCTCCGCTTCGCTACGGTAAGACAAAGGAACCGGGTGCCGGGTGCCCCACACATGCGCAGCTTCACCGCGCATGTGTGGGCATTCGCGCAAAGCGCGAACCGCTTCCGAAATTCGAATAGACACAAGCATCCTCCCGCACATCGCAAAGAACGCGATGTACGGGGCACCCATACCTTCTAATTAACCTCTGCTTTGTCATCCCGCAGCGAAGCGGAGGGATCTGCTTTTTGAACTACCCACCAAGATTCGCAGGTTCCATCGGATGCGGCTTCTTATGTACCCATCGCGCCAGAAGATACCGCCGCGAAGGCGTCTCTACAAACCGGAACGCGAGATAAGCCACGCAAATGATAATCACGTACGAAAGCCACGGGTCCAGCACGGCCAGATGCAGCCGCTCTGGAACGTTGAAGAGATGCAGCAGAATCCAGGTATTGAAGTGCAGCAAGTAGAGGCAGAAGCTCGCCTCTCCCAGGATCGCAATCGGCCTGAGCGAGAGGAACCGCGTCATCCAGTGCGTACCCGTAAGTCCGAAGATCAGCGTCGCAAAGATCGGCGTCAACAGACCGCCATGCAGCATCACGTACGGCAGCTTTTCAATCACCGTATAGAAGATCGTCAGAACAGTCGCCGCCGCGCCCGCAGCCATCCACATTCGTACACGATCGCTCACATGAACGATGCTATGCAGACGGCCCAGCGTAATTCCAGCAAGAAAGATCGGCACATACGGTAGCGGCGTGTACTTGACCGCGCGAATCCAGAACCCGTACGAGTAGCGGTCCATATGGGCAAGCCCATCCGGATTGATCAACAGATACAGCGTTGGGACGGTGAGTTCCAACAGCCAGAAACCGAAGAAGAGCGCGATGAGTTTGGAAGGAGACTTCGGCCACCAGTTCGCGCGATTGAAAAAGGGGAACGCGAGGTAAAGCATCACCTCGGTCGAAAGCGTCCATGCAACGGTATTCCAGAAGGTCGCCAGCATAGGGTTCCATCCCTGCAGCAACAGCGGCGTCAGAATGGTGCCTTCCCAGAAATGCACATGCGTCTGGTAGTGCCACTCCTCCGAATACATCTGCAGAGACACGATCAACGAAAGCAGGTAGACGGGATACAGCCGTGCCAGACGCGCAAGGTAAAACTCACGCACCTTCAGCGTGGCTGCGCGTTCGCTGTAGTTATAGGAAAGGATGAACCCGGAGATCAGAAGAAAAAAGCTGATGTACGTAAATCCGCTCTCGATCACCGGTTTGATCCACTCAATATGTGGCGGCGTGAAGTGAAACAACATAATGCCCAGCGCCAGAAAGGTCCGCACTCCCGTCAATCCCGGAAGTGGAGCCTTGCGTACGGGCTTCAAGGGTGCTTCTGCCATCTCTGAGTCCCGTTGCAGCTAAGCTTTGTCCGAGATGACCAGGGAGCCGATCTCTTCGCCCTGCACAGCCCGCAGGATGTTTCCACGCTCACGCATGGAGAAGACCAGCATCGGCATGTTGTTGTCGTGACAGAGCGAGACCGCGGCCGTATCCATAACCCGCAGACCGCGCTGAATAATATCCATGTAGGTAATACGGTCGAACTTCGTCGCGTCCGGATCTTTCTTCGGATCGGCCGTATAGATGCCGTCCACCGAGGTCGCCTTCAACAACACATCCGCCTTGATCTCCATGGCACGCAGCGCAGCGGCGGTGTCCGTAGAGAAATAAGGATTGCCGGTACCAGCACCGAAGATCACGATGCGGTTCTTCTCCAGATGACGCAGAGCGCGGCGGCGAATATAGGGCTCCGCTACCTGGTGCATCGCAATGGCGGAGAGCACACGGCACTGAACGCCCTGCTTCTCAATTGCATCCTGCAACGCGATGGCGTTGATCACGGTCGACAGCATACCCATGTGATCGGCCGCGACGCGGTCCATGTGGATCGCCTGCTCCGCCACGCCACGGAAGAAGTTGCCACCACCCACAACGATGCCGACCTGACATCCGCTGGCGTGAAGCTCTGCGATCTCTTCCGCGATCCGGTGAACAAAAACGGCGTCAATGCCAAAACCACGGCCCGCAGCCAGTGCTTCTCCCGACAGCTTTAATAAGACTCTTTTGTACATTTCAAAATTGAGTATCGCACGTTGGCCCTGCTTCCGGGCTCACTTTCAAGCAGCTTCTGGCATCCGGGCGAGACGAACAAAATCCTTGCGCAGCCGCTCTTCTCCTATCTTCGCGAAACGGACCAGTACCGCGTCGCCATGTGTGTCCGGAACCTTGCCCTCGCCAAAGCGAGGATGGCGCACGATGTCGCCCTTATAGAAAGGTGTCTGCTAGGGGGAGGCAGCGTCTCCGAAGCAGTGGTCACAATATCTCCACTCGTATTTGGAATTGTCGTAACCGACTCGGCGTGAACCGCCACCGGTGGATTTACGCAGTTATCACAGCGCATACACTTCTCGCTTTCATGTTCACCAAAGTACATCCGCATCACCTGCGTGCGGCGCGAATCCATCTGGGGAAAGCACCGACGGCAAGTCACACCTTGGCGGGAAGACTTTGTGTCCCATTCCTTCGCGGCTTTATGCGAAAGGGTGGGCTCGCGCGGAGCGCACAAACCTGATTCCTTAGGAAGGAGAGCTAAGGGTTCCACAAGCAGATTCCTTCGGTCTGCTGGAAAAGTCCGTTTTGCGAAGATTTTTGCTTTACGCGGGCGCCCCAATGCGTGGACTATTGGCCCATGACATACAAAGCCGAGATTCAATGGATATTGCGCCAATCAAGGGAGATTTTCTCTTGGACTGGAATTGGTTGGATCGTGGCATTACTGCTTGGATTTTGGGGGGCGATGATTGGCATTGGAGCGTTTGAAGCAGCCTACGTCTCACTTGGAATTTCAGTTCTTCTCAGCGCTCTAAAGTGGGCACAGGTTACCCAGATCACCAAGAAGAGAAGACAAATAATAGCCTTCACAAGTGGCACTGCGCTTTTGATCATAGCCACTATAGGCATAGTGGTCTGGACAAAGAAGCGCGAGCGTCAGGCCCGTGACGAATCAAAAAAACTTGAACCTCTGAAGACAATCCCAGGGCTCCAGAAACAATTGGCAGACTTGCCCGAGATGCGTCAGACCATCCTAAACTTACAGAGGGAAAATAGGGCCGCAACCACCTCCACGGAGAAAAAACAAGAACTAATAGAAGAGCTAACGCAGACCGTAATAACGCAGCAAAAAGTGATTGCCCTAAGTGCCCACCAAGACCTACAAAAGACAGAGTCGGTTCTTTCCACGAATATCAATCAATATCGCACGGATACCAGTTCTGCGGTCGCTCGCATCATCAGGCCACCTAGAACTTTGGGAGATAAACGGGAAATGTTGATACGGGAACTGAAGACATATGGCCCACATCAAATAGCGATCACAACAGCCCGAGGTAGTACAGAGGCAATCAATTTCTCGCAGGAAATAGAATCAGCATTTAATTCGGCGGGATGGACTGTCGTACCTACCCAAAAACTTTCGTTTCTGGTTCGAGATGGCATTGGATTACGAATTGTAATAAAAAATCTGCCGAACAACATAACGATTCAGAATACTGATCTGACACCAGATCAGCTTGCGGTCGCAAAGGCTTTTTTTGATATCGGAATGAGAGCCGACGGGAATCCGATGATAAATGGAGAAAGTGGCGTTACGGAGCTATTTGTTGGATTGCAGTAACAACTTTCTGGGGCGCATTGGATACTCAATCGAAATGGAGTACCGCATCATTGTTTTCTAAGCGCAAGAGCCCGGACCAAAGGTCCGGGCTCTTCCAATCTAAATCGAACAATTACGCCTGTGGCTCTTCCGCAACAATCTTCGCCTGGGCAACCGTAAACGCTGGCTCACCCACCTTGAAGCGTGCGAAGCGACGAACCGAGATGTTTTCGCCAAGCTTGGCAATCTTCGTCGCGATGATCTGCTTTACAGACTGGCCCTGCTCCTTGATGAAGGGCTGCTCCAGCAGGCAGACTTCCTCGTAGAACTTACTCATCTTGCCTTCGACGATCTTCTCGACGAACTCAGGCTTCTTGCCGGTGGCGAGAGCCTGTGCGCGGAAGACGTCCTTTTCGCGAGCGAGATCGGCTTCGGTCACTTCTTCCTTGCCCACATAACGGGGATCGGTCGCAGCAATGTGCATGGAGATATCGCGGAGGAGCTCCTGAAAGTCCTCTGTGCGCGCAACGAAGTCGCTCTCGCAGTTCAGCTCCAGAAGAACGCCGATCTTGCCGCCCGCGTGGATGTACGTTCCCACAGCGCCTTCGTTCGTCGTGCGCGAAGCCTTCTTCGCCGCCGACGCCATACCGCGCTTACGCAGAACGACGAATGCGTTCTCCATATCACCCTGCGCCTCCTGCAGCGCCTTCAGGCAGTCGCCCATGGGAGCGCCGCTCTTCTCGCGCAGTTCCTTCACCAGTTTCGCGTCGATCTTCGCTGTTTCGGTTGCCATGATAATGATGTCCTTTTCTTAGGTTCAGATCTTTGGTGTGTGCGGCCAGCATGTCTGGACGCAAAAAGAGCGTGGTGCCATCTGGAAGAAGGCGGCCACGCTCTCAATGAGGAATCGTGAACAGCCTGTTACGCGCCTGCCTCGGCTGCAACCACTTCGGGCTCAGCTTCCGTCTCGCTCGCGGGGGCCTTGCGGATACCGCCGCCAAGAGCAGCTTCGAGGTCGACAGTCTCTTCCTCGTCAGCAGCTACGGGCGTGGACTCGGCAAAGGGTGTAGCAGCGGGAGCAGCTTCTGCTTCCTCACCGAGGAAATGGGCTTCCGTCATGACGGGCATGATGTCAGAGGTCTCCTGCGCGAACGCCTTGTCGGAGATCATCTGTACGCCTTCTGCAGCCGAGTCAGCAATCTTCGTGGTGAAGAGGCGGATCGCACGCAGAGCGTCATCGTTACCAGGAATGACATAGTCCACCACGGTCGGATCGCAGTTCGTATCCACAACAGCGACGACGGGGATACCGAGCTTGCGTGCTTCTGCGACGGCGATGGCTTCGTTGTTCGAATCCACGACGAAGATCGCATCGGGAAGACGACGCATCGCCTTGATACCCGAGAGGTTCGTCGCTAGGCTCTTGCGCTCGCGCTCCAGCTTGATAACTTCCTTCTTAGTGAGAAGCTCGTAACGTCCGTCCGTGGACATCTCGTCCAGCTCCTGGAGACGCTTCACCGACTTCTGCACCGTGACCCAGTTGGTCAGAAGTCCACCGAGCCAGCGGGAGTTGATATAAGGCATCCCTGCGCGGTTCGCTTCTTCTGCGATCGCGTCCTGCGCCTGGCGCTTGGTGCCGACGAAGAGGATCAGCTTGCCGGAAGAGGTAAGGTCCGTCACGAACTTCGACGCTTCCTTGAACATCTTCAGGGTCTTCTGCAGATCAATGATGTAAATGCCGTTGCGCTCGCCGAAGATGTACTCCTTCATCTTGGGGTTCCAGCGCTTCGTCTGATGTCCGAAGTGAACGCCTGCTTCGAGCAACTCCTTCATCGTAATGCTTGCCATATCTTCAACTCTTTCTTGAGAGCATCCTCGGCAGTGGCCGGGATTGGTCCCTGGTTCGGGAAATTTGACTCCGGTTGGTAGAACAAAACCGGAGCGCGAAGACCGAAGTCTCCGCGCCCCGGCAGGAAGTTTATCGCTTCGAGAACTGGAAGCGCTTACGTGCGCCCTTCTGACCGTACTTCTTACGCTCCTTGATGCGAGCGTCGCGGGTCAGAAGACCGTCAGCCTTGAGCACCTTGCGGAGCTCGATGTTGAACTCGAGCAGAGCACGGGCAATACCCATCTTCACAGCATCGGCCTGCGCCATAACGCCGCCGCCCTTAACCGTTGTGATGATGTCAAACTGGCCTTCGACCGAGGCAGTCTGCAGGGTCCGCTTGGCGGATGCGCGCTGCTGCTCCGTCACGAAGTAGACCTCAGAGGCCTTGCCGTTGACCGTAAAGTTTCCGCCACCAGGACGAAGAAATACGCGAGCGACCGCAGACTTGCGACGCCCCGTGCCGTAGTACTGAACCAGATCTGCCATAATCCCTCGAAACTCCCTTTATGCCGTTACTTCAAGCGGTTCCGGCTGCTGAGCCAGATGCGGATGCTTGTCGCCGCGATAAACCTTTAGCTTCGTCGCCATCTGGCGGCCCATCTTACTCTTGGGCAGCATGCCCTTGATCGCCTGCTCCAGAATCATCTCCGGCTTGCGAACGAGCAGCTTAGAGAACTCTTCCTCACGCAGACCGCCAGGAAAACCCGTGTAGCGGCGATACATCTTCTGCTGGCTCTTGAGGCCTGTCAGGACGATCTTCTCCGCGTTGATCACAACCACGTGGTCACCCACGTCGATGTAAGGGGTGTACTGGGTGCTGTTCTTACCCGACAGCACACGTGCTGCGCCGCTGGCAAAACGTCCCAGCGTCTTGCCGGTGGCGTCCAGGACGAACCACTTGCGCTTGATATCTTTCGAGCTCGGTACAAAAGTGCCCATCGTGTTTCTCCGCTCTAAAACTCTTGAATCTAAAAACCTTGCAAACTCTTCGCCATGGGAGATCTCAACCTGCAGAACACAACCTTGAGGCAAGCATGAGCCCGGTTTCCGGCCACATGCTTGCAGCAAATGGAGTGGGTGCTTTGGGGGCCCGACTTCTCTCTGGAAACAGCCTGCCGCAACGAAGCAGCCGAGCCACTCTCCGGAAGGTAGTCCGCTGATCACTGACCAGCTTTGCCCCGGGTGGATCCACCACGTGTTCACGTTACAGCCCCAAAAGACGCAGGATGCCGTAGCGCGAATCTACGCGAGTCCTAAGAATATCCGGAAGAGGCTGGAGAGTCAACCAAAACGGGGCGGAAAACCTTGCTATCCAGCGGCTAAAGTTCGCCCGCCAGCATGCCATTCCGGGATCGAGCCGTCGGCACAGGTTTTTTCTTCGCATCCAGACGGTAAACGATCAGCAGATTACGGTCCGGATCGTCCATCGCCGGAAACTCCGCCACGCGCGTCAACTGGTAAAACTGCGCGAGCGAGTCCATCTTGTCGTCTTCAACATAGTTCCAGGCGATGAACCACCCCGGCTTGTACGCCGCGATCCGATCTTCCAACTCCATCGTCCCGAAGTCATCACAGATGGAGGGCAGCCCCGTCATCAGGGTCAGGTCGCTGCCGCTGATTGAAAGTAACGTGCGGCTATGCCCCCGCTCCGCTTCGACCACTCTCTTTACCTTGGCGGCGGCATCCGCGAAGCTGTACTGCGGATGCCGCACAAAATGCAGCGTCTCCCTCGCATGGACCGCACCCACCAGAGCAAAGATGCCGGCAATGACGACCGCCGCAGGCTTCCATTCACTGGACAGCTCCTCGGCACCGCGCACCGCCAGGATCGTCAACGGAACCGCCACCACCATGTAATAACGCGGTTGCAGCGAGGCGTGATACGCCAGGAAGGCGAAGTAGCCGGCGATCCAAAGCACGCATCCGGTAAAAAGCGGATCGCTCCATATCCGTCTGCGGAAGCATGCCGCCACCACGACGAAGACCGCGGTCATGCAGATCGCAGGCCCCGTCCACGCCGCCTTGTGCACAGTCTCCGTCACGACGCTCCAGAAGGTCGCCCGCGTAATCCCCGTGTACTGGTTCGCCTGAAAGAGATATTTGAAATCGGCGAGATAGTATGGCCGGATCACGTAAGCGTAGTACGTTCCCACAATCGCCCCCGTCGTAAGACCGGCGGTGACAGTTGCCACCACAAACCGCCGCCAGACGCGACCCTCTCCGCACCAGAGCATCCACAACACTGCAGGCATCAGGCAGACAGCCGTCGTCTTCGTCCCGATCATCAGAGCCGCCAGAACACCCAGGCCAATCAACCTCGCCCACGACCTGATCCCTTCGGGAAAGGGCGTCCACGCTAACCACATGGCCATCAGAGTCAGCAGGATCAACATCGGCTCCAGAATGGCCATGCGTCCGAAGGCGTACAGGAAAGGACTCACAGAGAGCATGGCTGCGGCCACCGCAGGGGAGAGTTGCGCCACCAGCGCCGGCTCGTCTCCCGTGCCTCGTCGACGCATCAGAACATAGACCGCCACCACGATGCCCACAAACACGGCGACCGCAAGCGACCTGGCCGGAACAACGCCGACCCCCGTCACGCTGAAGAGCATGCCCTCCAGAAGAGGCCATACCGGAAGCGCCGCTGCGGGATTGAAGTCCCCCGGAACGTGCCATGCACCCCGAAGATAGTAGCGGATGGCTGCGTCTCCGTACCAACCTTCATCCGTGTATTTTGCCCAGTCTACCCATGGTGAATGATTGGGAAAATCGGCTCTGAGATGCAGTGTATGAAGAAAAAGAAAGACCCCGGCGATCGTAAAAAGGGTGATCTGGGCCAGAAGGCGCTTCTTCAAATCTTTCCTCCAGCAAACCGAAAAACACGCGTACGAGAAGAACGATGGCTCGCGGCCATCTCGATTTTAATTCAGCTCACAAACTGACTCACTCGTATGAGAGCGCGTCGATCGGGTCTTTGCGTGAAGCCTTCCATGCCGGATAAAGCGCACCCAGCAGAGATCCTACAAAGGCGATGAGAACGGAGCGGAGCACCCAGGCAGGTGTAACGGCGAACTCCATCGTGGGAAATTTGACGTGGAAGATAGAGCGCAGCAGATAGGTTACACCGACGCCCAGCGTAATGCCGCAGACCGCCAGCATACCCGTCTCGCGCAGCACGACGGAGAGAATATAAAAACGCGATGCACCCAGGGACTTCAAAATGCCGATCTCGCGCGTCCGCTCCATCACTGCCGTGTACATCGACTGGAAGATCACGATAAAGCCGATGATGATCGCGATCCCAATGACCACGTTCAGCGCAATATTGAAACCCGGAAACTTTTCGGGGGTCAACGCCGAGAGAAATTCATCCAGCGTCTGCACGTCGTACTGTTCCATGCCATCCGTCCGCTTGATTGCTCGGCGAACCTCTTCCTGATACTTGGGCGAGTCCTCCGTCTTCAGGTAAAACATGCTCGCTCTACCCTCCGAGTGCTCGATCGAGTTCATCGTGTCAATCGGAACGAACTTGCGGCCACCTTTGCCATGCTCCACAATCCCGCAGACGCGGAAGGTATGGTGCATCACGTCCATGGGATCGCCTACATGCAGGCCCTTGCCGGAGTTCGCCGTGAAGTCGTCGATGATGATGTCATCAGCTCCCTGGAACGGGCCGCCCTGCAGAAAGACAAAGGGCTTCAATGCATTGAAGCTGGTGTAGTCGATGCCGTAGATATTCTCAATCGAAGCGCCAGCGGTCAGTTGAATATAGACAGGCGAGGCCACCAGAACGTGCGGGATCTTTTCGAAGATCGCCGAGGCCTTCGCAGGCGCCGCAGCTCCGCTGACGCCGATGAGGTTGCTGGTTGTTCCGGGGCGGGCAATCATGTCCATACCGATGCCGCTGTTGCGTGTCTTTTGCCCGTTCAACATGCCAAGCATGATCGCCGCAATGGAGAGGATCATGATGACCTCAATCGCAACGGCGAGAGCGCTGATGATGGAGCGGAGGGGGCGATAGACCAGATTGCCAAGTACAAGCCTGTTCATGTCTGTCCATTGTACTGTTGGCGAGTTCTAAACCTTGCCACCGACGGGTCAGGGGCCTACGTTTGGAGCCGTCATTTCGCCCACTTTGACCGGAAGCGGAACCGCAACACCGTTCTCGTCCACTTCATTCGACTCAACATAAAAATGAGTGAGATTCGCTTGTCCGAAGGACGTCGTAATCGCGACATCGGCTGCATCGCGCCCGGCGGCCATCAACAAACGGCCCATCCTGGGATGATTGTGCCGCGCATCCATATCCCACCAGCGGCCGCTCAGCCAGACCTGATACCAGGCGCTGAAATCTCCCGCGCCCGCATACGGCACGCGAATATCGCCGAGATATCCCGTCACATAACGCGCGGGAATATTCATCGCACGGCTCAGCGTAACCGCGAGGTGCTGAAAGTCGCGGCACACACCCTCGCGCTCCGTGAAGACATCCATGGCAGTCTTCGTGGACCGCGCCTTTTTGTAGTCGAACGCTACCTTATCGTGCACCCAGTCGCGGATGGCCGATGCGCGGCTCCATCCCGGAAGCGTCCACTGGAACAGATCGCTCGCAATTGCACCGAAGCGGTCTACTTCGCAGTAACGACTTGAGAGCAGAAACTGCAGCGTATGATCCGGAAGATCCTGGATAGGGTGCTGGATCGCGTTATATCCCTGGAGATCCGGCTCTCCACTGATCTCCACCACATTCTTTCCGCACAGACGCAACGCCCCCGGGGGAGCGGTGAAGCGTGAGCACCTGTTTCCGAACGAGTCCACATAATTTGAGGGGGTGAGCTCCGTCCGGGAGTTCATGTTGATATATTCCACATTCAAATCGTCGCCGCTCCGTAGCGCACCGTCCAGCGACGGATGCAGATGCAGCATCGTCACCATGGGCGTCTCAACTGGCAGGTGGAACTGGATATCGAACTCGGATCGGATAAACATAATCTTAGTTTTATGCCAATTACGTCATTTTCGTTGCTTGCAACGACTTAAAGCGCCAACAGGCGAGGTCGTAACGACCCTCGCCTGCTTCGGAACCTCTATCGACTCGCCTTATCGGCTGGCGACTGCTTCGCCCACGCCTGCACCCGTGCGGAGAGCATTTGCCTTGTCCGTCTTCTCCCACGTGAACGTGTCGCCCGAACGTCCAAAGTGGCCGTAGGCGGCGGTGAGCTTGAAGATCGGCCGACGCAGGTCCAGCGTCTCGATGATGCCCTTCGGCGTCAGCTTGAAGTTCTTGCGAACCAGGTCTTCCAGCTTGTCCTCTGCAACCGTTCCGGTACCGAAGGTGTCCACCAGAACGCTCACCGGCTCAGCCACGCCGATCGCGTAAGCCAGCTGCACCTCGCAGCGGTCAGCGAGACCCGCCGCAACGATGTTCTTTGCTACGTAGCGCGCCATATATGCCGCGGAACGATCCACCTTGGTCGAGTCCTTACCACTGAACGCTCCGCCGCCGTGACGTCCCATGCCGCCGTACGTATCCACGATAATCTTGCGGCCCGTAAGACCCGTATCGCCCATCGGTCCACCGATGACGAAGCGGCCCGTCGGATTGATGTGGTACTTGGTGTCCGCATCGAGAAGCTCTGCAGGAATGACAGCCTGGATCACGTTCTTCAGAATGTCCGCGCGCAGTGTCTCGTTGGTGACTTCCTCCGCGTGCTGCGTTGAAATGACGACTGCATCCACACGGACTGGCTTGTTGTTCGAGTCATACTCTACGGTCACCTGGCTCTTGCCATCGGGGCGAAGGTACGCCATCAGGCCGGACTTGCGGACTTCGCTGAGCTTGGAAGCCAGCTTATGGGCGAGCGAGATCGGAGTCGGCATCAGCTCCGGCGTCTCGTTGGTTGCATAGCCGAACATCATGCCCTGGTCGCCAGCGCCGCCGGTGTCCACACCCTGGGCAATGTCAGGGGACTGCTTATTGATCGTCGAAATCACCGCGCAGGTGTTCGAATCGAAGCCATACGCGGCGTTGTTGTAACCGATATCGGAGACCGTATCGCGCACCAGCTTCTGGAAGTCGACATACGCCTCGGTCGTAATCTCACCGGCGATAACGACCAGACCTGTGCAGGTCAGCGTCTCGCATGCAACGCGGCTCATCGGGTCCTGCGCCAGGCAGGCATCCAGGATGGCATCAGAAATCTGGTCGGCGATCTTGTCGGGATGGCCTTCGGTAACGGACTCGGACGTAAATAGGAAACGATCGCGCTTAGACAAACTTCTTCCTCCAACCTGCAAAACCTTTGAATTAACTCATATCAGTCTACCGTAAAGGCAAAAACAGCTCTACCGCAGGTATTTTGGTGGGAAAGATACTGGAACTGGGATGGATTTCGGGTTTCGCCTATCGCGCCACGATCTTGTAATGCCCTATCCACCACCAGAGCCCCGATGCCAGGGCCGCCAGCACGACGAACATCAGCACCACGCCCGCCCACTTCCAAAGGTTGCTGTTCCTGCGCTTGCCTCGCTGGTTGCTGACGTTTTCGGCAAACTCGCTCCACTCCTGCTCTTCGTGGCTGCGTACACCGGATCGCCGGCAGGCGTCCATGAACGCGGAGACAGTGGCGTGCTCATCCAGATGGAGGAAGCGGGCATAGCTCCGGACAATCCCCTTATTGAAGACCCCACCCGGGAGTTCATCAAACGCTTCGTCTTCCAAGGCCCGCAGATGACGCACAGTGATCCGGGTTGCGGCGGAGATGTCTTCTAGCTGGACACCCTGTCCGTTTCGCTGTTGCCTCAGTTCGTTTCCAAAATTCGCCATAGGTGTGGAACAGATGGAGCTAGTTCTGATGACTTTAGGATGTGAAACGGGCCGGGAAGTCTATCTACGTCATCATCGGAAGGATAGTGGACGCTTACGGTGGGGTCAAAAGAATCCGCACAAAAGTAACCTGCCAACTTTCCCACTTTGAGCGCAAGATCCGGAGTGCTCTGTGGGTCTATCCGGATCGAAGATACCCTTATGTCAGACCTCATGTTCAACCCGCCCACGGTCGCGCAACTCTCTCCCACGCACCTCCAGAACTCCCGATGGCGCATGGTACTGCAACGGGAACCCAGCAGCGACTTCGTCTACGGTGTCACCACAACGGGAATCTTCTGCCGGTCGACCTGCCCGAGCCGCCGCCCTCAACCCTCGAATGTGCGGTTCTATGACACGCCTCAGGAGGCCCGCGCTGCTGGTCTCCGCCCCTGCAAACGCTGCCAGCCGGAGGTTGACGCCCTGGCCCCGACGGCAAAAACCGCAGAGATCATAGCGAAGGCATGCGCCTATCTCGACCTGCAAAGCGAACGGACGGTGCCCCTCTCCGAGCTTGCTGCGCACGTTGGTCTGTCGCCCTTTCATCTGCAGAAGCTCTTTCGCGCAACGGTCGGCGTCACGCCTCGCCAGTATGCTCATGCGCAGCGCATGAAGCACTTCGCGGAGGAGGTCCACACCCACTCCGTCACCGATGCGATTTATCAGGCAGGCTTTCAATCTTCGAGCCGTCTCTATGAGCACGCCGCGCGCGATCTCGGCATGCATCCGGGCGACCTTCGGCGGAAAGCCGCTGGATTGGAGATCCGGTACAGCATCGCAGCCTGCCCATTGGGACGCGTCCTCGTGGCCACGACCGAAAGGGGAATCTGCGCCATCGCTCTCGGAGACACGGACGCGGAGCTCCTGGTAGATCTTCGGCGCCGTTTTGAAAAGGCCGTCTTCGTTCCGACCGATGACGAGGAAGTTCTTCAACAGGTCATCGGGCTTATTGACGAGCCCCACGCTGCACTCGCTCTCCCTCTTGACCTTCGCGCCACGGCCTTCCAGCTTCGCGTCTGGCAGCAGCTACAACTGATCCCTCGGGGCGAGACGCGCTCGTACGCTCAGATCGCCACTTCTCTGGGTCAGCCCACCGCCGCGCGAGCTGTCGCTCGTGCATGCGCCTCAAACCCTGTCGCCCTCGCCATTCCCTGCCATCGGGTCATAGGCTCTTCCGGTGCCATCACTGGATATCGCTGGGGCGTTGACCGCAAAGAAAAACTCCTCACCATGGAGCAAGCCCGCTAAACGTCCCTGCTATCCTTAATCGGTCAATCCAGGACGATCAACGAGGTTATACCGAATATGGCAACTGCAGCTCCCACGACTACCCTTCCCTACAAAGTCGCAGACATCACGCTGGCCGATTGGGGCCGTAAAGAGATCACCGTCGCCGAGCAGGAGATGCCCGGCCTCATGAGCATCCGCGCCAAGCACGCCGCCGCCAAGCCGCTCGCTGGCGTCCGCGTCACCGGCTCTCTGCACATGACCATCCAGACCGCCGTCCTCATCGAGACCCTCGTCGATCTCGGCGCAGACGTCCGCTGGGCCTCCTGCAACATCTTTTCCACGCAGGACCACGCCGCCGCCGCAATTGCGAAGACCGGCGTTCCCGTCTTCGCCTGGAAGGGCGAAACGCTCGAAGAGTACTGGTGGTGCACGGACCAGGCGCTCAGCTTCCCGGGCGGCCTTGGTCCGCAGCTCGTCGTCGATGACGGCGGAGATGTCACCCTCCTTATCCATAAGGGCGTAGAGCTTGAAAACGGCGATCGCTCCTTCGTGGACAATCCTGAAGGCAGCGAAGAAGAAGCGGTCATCAAGGCCATGCTCAAGCGCATCCTGGCGGAAGAGCCGAAGCGCTGGAACAACGTCGCAAAGGAATGGCGCGGCGTCTCGGAAGAGACCACCACCGGTGTACATCGCCTCTACGACATGATGCGCGCGGGCAAACTACTCGTCCCCGCCATCAACGTCAATGACTCTGTCACCAAGAGCAAATTCGACAACCTCTACGGCTGCCGCGAATCGCTCGCCGACGGTATCAAGCGGGCCACCGACGTCATGATGGGCGGCAAGATCGCCGTCGTCTGCGGCTACGGTGACGTAGGCAAGGGCTCCGCACAGTCTCTCCGCGGCATGGGCGCTCGCGTCGTCATTACCGAGATCGATCCAATTAACGCCCTGCAGGCCGCGATGGAAGGCTACGAAGTCACGACGCTCGAAGACACGCTGGGCCGTGGCGACATATACGTCACCTGCACCGGCAACGTCGACATCATCACCCTCGAACACATGCAGAAGATGAAGGACCAGGCGATCGTCTGCAACATCGGCCACTTCGACAACGAGATCCAGATGGAGCGCCTCAACTCCGCCAAGGATGTAGAGAAGCTCAACATCAAGCCCCAGGTGGACAAGTACACCTTCCCCTCCGGCAACCAGATCTTCGTTCTTGCAGAAGGCCGCCTCGTCAACCTCGGCTGCGCCACCGGCCACCCGTCCTTCGTGATGTCCAACAGCTTCTCCAACCAGACGCTGGCCCAGCTTGACCTGTGGAAGAACAAGGACACCTACAAGGTCGGCGTCTACGTTCTGCCGAAGTACCTGGATGAGGAAGTCGCTCGCCTCCATCTGGAGAAGATCGGCGTCAAGCTCTCGACGCTCTCCAAGAAGCAGGCCGACTACATCGGCGTGCCGGTCGAAGGTCCCTATAAGGCCGAGACCTACCGCTACTAGCCCCGCCGCACCAACACAGAAGATGCCCTCCGGATGGAGGGCATCTTCTGATTACACGCATCATTCCAGTTACGCCACTCACCCCACACCACTTGTCATCTCGACCGGAGCGACGGCTTTATCGTCGCGCAGCGGAGAGATCTGTTTCCTGCCCGTGCCCCATAAAAAATCAAGCACTAAAATTTCTGAACAGCAGATTCCTCCGCTGCGCTACGGAATGACAAGGTGTTGAATCTACTCTTCTCTTGCAGGATTAGTGCTTGCCAGTCCAAAAGGGAGGCAATAATCTGGTCCCGAGGGATGCCAGGATGACAATACGTGAGGGCGCTCGGCGGATGGGAGTTGTAGCAAACTGCATAATGTCCTTGAGCCTGTTTTTGCTGATTTTTGCGTGGCCGCTGAGCGCCGCACTGTTTGTCTTTGCCTGGATCGTCTATGGTGCGGCCTACGTCACCGATGGCTTTGCGTCCGAACCAGTAAACGGCAAGACTTCGAGCATCTGAGATTCTATAGAGCGTCCTGCGTCTCACAGCTTTTCTTATGAAAGCTGCAGACGCACAGATCTCCTAAGTGGTGCGCAACAAAAACCCGCCTTGCGAGCTAACTCGTAGCCGTAGGCGAATCATAATCATTCGCCGTAATCACCTGCACCGCAGGAGTTGCCGTCACCTGCGTATCCAGAAGAACGATCGTCCGCGCGCTTCCCTGCGGATAAGTGACGCTTGAACCGGTGTACATGGGCACCGTGTCTGCCGCAGCGACCGTTCCCGTCGGCAGGATATAGAGCTTGTAGGTCCCAACGGGCACGTTTAGATACCCCGTATTTGCGTTGAAGACGACTTCCCTGGCGATCGCACTCGTGGTGAGAAGGGTCGCGGAACCTGGCACAAGATAAATATCCAGTGCGCCGGTCTTGGTGGCCTGATTGAGGAAGCGCAGCGCGATCTGGCCAGAAGGTGCGGGTCCGCTCTGGTCGGCGAGCACAAGGCCTTCGAGGCTCGCGTTGACATTGCCCACCAGGAGCGTGAACTGCTTGGTTGCAGGGAGCGTCGCCTTTGTCGAGATGACAGCCGTAGCCGACCCTGCTGGCTTGACCTGCACCGCGTAGGTCCCCGGCGTAACGGCGACGTACGAGGTAATCGTCCCGAAGCCAAGGTTGTAGGCCAGGGCATTTCCACTGGCGTAGATATCCACTCCACCCGAGTCGGGACTCGCATCGATAATCCGCAACTGGGAGAGGGGCGTGCTTTCAGTCGTAGACCCGCATCCCGTCATCGCGAGCGACGAGACCGCCATCACGGCGAGGCCGAGCGTTCGAACAACGGTCTGTCCCATTCTGGAAATCATTCAGAGGAAGCACCAGCGAGTGTGCAGCGGTGCCTCTTCACTTTATCCGATATCCAGACAGCCGCACTACCCGAAAACGCTGAAAACATTACTGAAGGTACCCCGAAGAACGGAATGATTTGATGTCACCAACGACTCATCACGGCTTCGCAATCCGATGAGCCACGATCAGGTCCTTGATCCTGTCGTAGGCGGCCTGCGGCAGGATTCCCCTCCGTACCAACTGGTTTTTCATACTATAGGGTCGCCCTTCGGCGATGCGTTTCGCGTAGGCGTCCCCCATGCCTGGCAGCGTCTTCAACTGCGCGGTCGTCGCTGTGTTCAGATCCAGAAGCGGACCGGTCGTCTGCGCTGCACTCCAAAAGCTTGCCAGGGCGAGCACGCTCACAGCGAACAGCTTCCTCATCTGCCATCTCCTCTACCTGCATTGTCGCCAAAAACGCGGCACCGCGTTGACACCGCAGAGAACCCCAAGATAACCTTGAAGACGGAATGAGCACACGCCTCCATCATCACGGACACCATACCCACGCTGTCAGCGTGCCGGCGTCCGTTGCTGTGAAGGCGTAAAGACCGCTCACACAGATTCAACGTAATAAGACCCAGGCCCGCTGAAGCGCATAACCGCTGGCGGGCTTTGTTGTGTTCGCCACAGTATGCAAATGCAGCTTCGGCCACAACAAACAAAGGATACGGAAAGTAATGTTAGACGCAATCAAGATCGACTTCGCCAAAATGGACGGCCTCGTTCCCGGCATCGTGCAGGACGCCACTACGGGCCAGATTCTCATGCTCGGCTTCCTCAACGAGGTCAGCTACGTCAAATCGCTCGAATCCGGCTTCGTCACCTTCTGGTCGCGCACGCGCTCGAAGCTGTGGATGAAGGGCGAGACCTCGGGCAACCGCCTGAAGATCGTCTCCGTCGCAACGGACTGCGACACCGACGCACTTCTCTTCCGCGTAAACGTGGAAGGCGACGGTCTGACCTGCCACGAAGGCACTGTATCCTGCTTCACCAAAAATATTGCACTGGAGACCCTCTAACCGTCATGGCAAACAAACTCAAACTCGGCATCCCCAAGGGCTCCCTCCAGGACGCTACCCTCGATCTCTTCAAACGCGCAGGCTGGGAGATCTACGCCTCCGGTCGCAGCTACTTCCCGACGATCAACGATCCCGAGATCGAGTGCATGCTCGTTCGCGCGCAGGAGATGGCACGCTACGTGGAGACCGGGGCCCTCGATGCCGGTCTCACCGGCAACGACTGGATCCTTGAGAACAACTCCGACGTCGAGCGCGTCACCTCGCTGACTTACTCGAAGGCCTCTCGCCAGAGGGTGAAGTGGGTCCTCGCCGTTCCGGAGTCTTCGACCTTCCAGAAGCCCGAAGACCTCGCAGGCAAGGTCATCGCGACGGAGCTTGTGGAGTACACCAAGCGCTACTTCGCCGAGAAGAACATCCCCGTCAAGGTGGAGTTCTCCTGGGGTGCAACCGAAGTGAAGCCGCCTATGCTCTGCGACGCCATCGTGGAAGTCACCGAGACCGGCAGCTCGCTCCGCGCGAACCGCCTCCGCATCATCGAAACCCTCATGGAGTCGGAGACGCAGCTGATCGCCAACAAGGCCTCCTACACCGACGAGTGGAAGAAGAAGAAGATCGGCAACCTCTCCATGATGCTTAACGGTGCCATCGCCGCGCTCTCGCAGGTCGGTCTCATGCTGAACGTGCCAAAGTCCAATCTGGATGCCGTGCTGAACGTTCTTCCTGCTCTCTCATCGCCTACCGTCTCGCATCTGCGCGACAGCGACTGGGTCGCCGTGAACACCATCCTCGAAGAGTCCGTCGTGCGCGAGGTTATTCCCAGGCTCAAGGCAGCAGGCGGCAGCGGCATCGTCGAATACCCTTTGAGCAAAGTGGTCCTCTAACTCTTCTCTCTGTCATCCGTAGCCCTTACCTTTTGTCATCCCGTAGCGCAGCGAAGGGATCTGCTTTTCCCACGCTGCGCTACCAAGAGTCACCGAAACAATGGGCCCTGCCCCGAGGTAAACCATGAAGCTCATCCAAACCTTCGGCGAATCCAAAGAGCGCGCAGACAAGCTGCTGGCTGAACTCGAAATCCGCGGTGCCTCCAACACCGCCAAGGTGGACACCACAGTGCGCACCATCCTCGCCGATATCCGCCACGGCGGCGATGCCTCGCTCATCGAGTACGCCGGACGCCTCGATGGCCTTCGCCTCGGCTGCCCAGAAAAAGGCGAGCCAGACCAGGCCTTCCGCGTCACGCGGGAAGAGATGCTTGCCGCATGGAACGATACGGACCCCGCATTGCAGGCGGCCATGCGCCTCGCGCAGGCAAACATCCTCGCCTTCGCCGAGCGCCAGCTTCCGAAGCCCTTCAGCTTCCGGCCCGTGGAAGGCATGGAGGTCGGACAGATCGTCCGTCCGCTCTCTTCGGTCGGCTGCTACGTTCCCGGTGGACGCTACCCGCTTCCCTCTACCCTTCTGATGACGGCTACACCCGCACAGGTAGCAGGCGTGAAGCGCATCGTCGTCTGCTCGCCCAAGCCCGCGAAAGAAACCCTCGCCGCTGCGCACCTCGCGGGCATCACCGAGTTCTATCGCATCGGCGGAGCGCAGGCCATCGCCGCCATGGCTTACGG
>Ga0157290_10000060_pt1 | contig 37280 bp, 30 predicted proteins | sample NitcycUS149409B1_FD_108389 | JGI IMG/M metagenome (GOLD analysis project Ga0157290, IMG submission 108389) | Soil microbial communities from Arlington Agricultural Research Station in Wisconsin, USA - Nitrogen cycling UWRJ-S149-409B-1 | ecosystem: Environmental > Terrestrial > Soil >...
GAGGGTCTCCCACTCCTTGGTGGTCTTGAGCGGGCCGGTGGGCTGGCGTGCGTAGGCCAGGCCGGGATCGCCGAGTGGGCCCTTCTCTTCAAATTCACCGAAGTGCTGCTTCACGTAGCCTTTGGACCCGAAAAGGCCTTGCTCTTCGCCGCTCCAGAGGGCGATGCGGATGGTGCGGCGTGGGTGAAGGTCGAGCGCCTTGAGGATGCGGACGGCCTCCATGGCGACGACCGAGCCAGCACCGTTGTCGGTGGCTCCGGTGCCGGAGATCCAGCTATCGAGATGTCCGCCGACCATGACGACCTGCTCTTTCAGTTTGGGGTCGGAGCCGGGGATCTCGGCGACGGTGTTGAAGCCGTGTTCGTGGTCGCCGGTGGTGGTGGATTCGAGGTTGACTTCGAGTTTGACGGGCACGTTGGCTGCGAGAAGACGGACGAGGCGGCCGTACTCTTCGATCGTAAGGACGGCGTTCGGGACGGTGACTCGATTGGCGGGGTTCTGCGCGCCACGGACGAGGTCAGCTCCGTTGTCGTCGAAGATGATGCCTGCGCCACCGCCCTTGCCGCCGTCGCGTGAGGGCGTAAGGATGACGGCGACGCCTTCGTCGGTCATCATCTTGAGTGCCTTCGCGCGAAGGGCTGCCGCGCGAAGGCGGTCAGCGGGGTTGGGTGCGCCGGGACGTGGAGTGGCCTGGGTGGAGGCTTCCATCTCCTTGAGTTCCTCGTCGGTGTAGCGAGAGAAGAGCGGCGCCGTGATATCGGGAACGGGACGCATCGCGCCGAAGAGGACGACCTTGCCGTTGAGCTTGCCCTTGTACTTTGTGGTGGCGGCGTCCAGGTCGGCGTCCGTGGCAATGGCGAGGTGGACTACGTCTCCCGTAACAGCCCCCTTGGTAGAGGGGGACCAGGGAGCGGCCTGGAGCCAGAGCGGTTCCGTATCGGGAGTGACGATGCGTGCCCAGGAGTTGATCTGCTGCCAGCCGATGCCGAACTCACCCCAGTCTTCGAGGTGGGCGTTCTGCAGGCCGACCTTGGCGAGGGTGTCGCGGGTCCACTCGTTGGCCTTCTTCATGTTGGGCGAACCGGTGAGGCGTGGACCGATGCCGTCCATGAGGGCGGAGGCGAACTCCATGACGTGCGAGTGGGCGAAGCCTTCTTCGCGGATGCGCTGGTACATGGTGAGGTCGAGATGCTCGACGGCGGGCTGTTCGGCGTAGTAAGGAGGGACTTTAGGCTTTTCTGCGGCGGAGAGGGGAAGAACCGAACAGGCGAGTGCGGCGAAAGCTGCACAGCGGCGCGCGACGTCTGGGTACATGAAGCCTCCAAAGGGGAATGGAGACAGGGTACAGTGCGCGGCGCGTTTTCCTGATCTTATCGGCGGGTAATCCGGCGAATATAAATGCCGCCGAGGTAGATCGTGCTGGAAAGGAACATGAGAATGCCGATCGGCAGGCCAACGCGCATGTAGGCCATGCTAAAGTCCGCGGTATGGTGGCCGATGCTGGTATATGTGAGCAAACCGGCAATCCCGATGAAGGTGGCGAGGAAGAACGCGCTCAGCGTGGCGGCGAAGATGAAGAGCGCGGTCTGGAAGATACCGAAGTCGCCCACGGGAGCGCCGAAGAGCCGGGGGCCTTTGTACTCGTTGGACGTGGTGTAGTTGTTCATCAAAAATGTCCCCTGCAGATAGAATAACGCTTGATGGTGGATGCGGTGACAGAGCAAGGTTTACAGGAGATCCCGGCGGCGGAGGCGGCGGCGCAGTCGCGGCCCGAGACGGCGGCGAACGGCGTGCATTATGCAACGTTTGGAGATCTGAGCGGGATTCTGGGCAAAGGGCCGAATGTGTCCGTGACCGCCGAGCTGAAGCGGCTGATTAATGCGGTGCCTCTGGCGATGTCGGCGGCCCTGGACAAGACCGTCTTCTACTTCGTGCCTCTGGCGCTAACCCTGACCGGCGAGGCGGAGAGCGCGGAGCAGAAAAAATCGTCGCCCACCTCCGTGGCGACGACTTACTCTCCAAAGCTTGCAGATCGCGCGATCTGCCATAAGAATGTGAAGCTGGAAGGCCACGAGGGTGTGTTTCTCTCCAGCCGTCTGCACGGCGATGCGTTCGCTCTGGCGTTTGAACTGTTCATCAACGTCGCTCACGGCGTTGTGGATGTGACGGGCGTTCCCTCTGGCTTTGCTTCCCTGGTGTGGGGGCAGACCGAGGTGGGTGCGCGCGGAGAGACGAGCTATGACGCCTTTGAGAGCCGGGAGAAGGCGCGCAGGGGCGGCGTGGTGGATGAGAAGGCCAAGTCGGAGTTTCTTGAGGCCGCGTTTGTGGATGCGCTGGCGATCTATATGCTTTCGCTGTATCTCGACTTCGAGTACGCGGATCTGAAGGAGCGGGAGTATCCCCTTCTGACGCCTCGCGAATTGGGAGATCGGCTGCGGTCGGTCAACGCGTTGTTCCCTCCGAATCCCGGGTACGAGTTTCTGATCAAGTACAAGCGACGGTAGGCTCGGCGGAGCTATGGCCGTTGCAGAATCCAGACACCACGCTGGTAGGGCGGCAGCCAGGAGCGGTACGCGACTTCGCCAAACTGCGATGCTTGCATGCAGGGCAGCTTCTCCGTCGCCGCGAAGTACTCCGGTTGGACGATGGGCGTCTGTTTGAGGAAGTGAAACGAACAGAGCTCAGGCAGAGTGCTGTCCTTCCCCATGACTTTGAAGTACGGGTCCACGTTTTGAATGCGGGGATCGTGCAGGTAGCCTTCGGTTTCGATCTGTGTCCAGCCGTCGAACTCTTCGCCTCCGTCGATGTGCGTGCGGGGTATGCCTGCCTGCAGAAGGAGGTTGGTGGCCTGTACGGTGGCGCGATACTGCGCGAAGAGGTCATGCGTACCAGCGACGCCGACGCAGGCAAATAGCACCAGAACGGCCACGCTGAGGCCAGAGATCCGCGGCGAGAGGAACTTCTGATGGAAGATCAGGATCAGGATCGCCAGCGGAGGCAGCAGGCCGAACTGATACCTGTCCACGAGAAATAAGTGCAGGGTGCGCGGAAGCAGCAGAGCAGAGTACGCCGCCGTGTACACCACGAGCAACGCAAGTGCCGGACGCCGGTAGAGAGAGGAAGCGCATGCCGCGAGGCCGCTCACGATCGTGTGTTCCGGCGTACGGGAACGAAGGAAGCGGAGCACACCGTAGGCAAAGCTCACGAGTGCGAGGATGATCGCCACAGAGACAAAGATGCGTATCCAGGGGAAAGCCACGGGTCGAGCGGTCAGCATCCAGATGTGGTAACTGGCGTAGATCTCGTCCTGTATGACGTTCCGGGCCCACGGCGCGACGAGGTTTTCAAAGTCGTTTCGATGCGTTCTGCGCATGCAAAGAGCGATGTAGACGAGGGACAACAAGCCGAAACCTGCCTGCGCCAAGCGAGGCAGCAGACGGAGGCGCGACAGCCATGCCACGAGTAAAGGGAAAAGCAGAAAGGCCGTGCAGAGGATGGCCAGGACGATGGCATGCGTGAAGTTAAACGCGAAATGCAAAGAGCGCATCTTGCTGCCCGGAGGAAGCAACTCCTCTGTCATATACCCCGGCTTGTGGGACCACCATCTCCCCATGAGCATGATCGACGCGACGCCTAAGGCCCACAGGGAGCCGCCCAGCGCTAACGCTCCACGGCGTGAGCGCATGAACCAGGCCGTAGCGGGAACCAGAGCAAGCACGCCGACCCAGGCCACCTGCCGTGCCGTGCCTCCGACGATGTTGGTTGCCGCAGCCAGAACAAGCCAGGTGAAGGCTGCCCTGTCGCTCGTTGCATCGAGTGCCCGAAGGCAGGCGTAAAGACACGCGACCAGGACCAGAAGGCCGTTCACATCGGTCATGAAACTGAAGGCCAGGGGCATCGTTACGGGTGACAGCCCCACAAGCAGAGAGGCGAAGATCGCACTGCTCCGATTGAGGCCGCAGCGCCTGGCGACGGCGTGGAATATCCAGACCATCAAGAACAGCGACACGATCGAAGACAGGCGCGGCGCTGTGAACGAGAAACCGAAGAGCTTGATGAACAGGGCTCCCCAGAGGATCTGCCAACCCAACATGGCCGTCGCCCAACCGTTGTAAACAAGGTGGCCTGTCTGTGCGTAGATCTGCGTTGTGCGGATGTACGAGAAGTCGTCCATGAATCCGATCTCGGCGAATGGCCATGCCACCAGCGGCAAAAGGGATGCGGTCGCCGCGCAGAGAAGCCCATCAAATCGTTGGGTTTGGCTCACGTGTAAAGCTACCTCTCAATTCATTTGGAGCATGTATGGTTCGGTGTCGATTCCGAGCTGTGTGGGCGGTGCTGCTTCTTACCGAGCGTGTTCCGCAGAAGCATAGGTCGCGAGGCTGCTGGCGAAGAGCTTTTGACGTGTCTTCAGATACGGCAAGTAGTCCAGGCGAGGCACAAAGAGACGCTGCACACGACTGTTGAGCAACATCAGCAGAGAAGAGAGCGCGGTAAACAGAAGCTGCAGAATGATGATGCAGAGGCCGAAGGTGACGGTAGTCGCCCAGCCCGGCGTGGCGTGGGCGGGAGCGAAGATGCGCAGCATCAGAAGGATCGCCACGCCAAAGGCGCTCACCGTAATCAGCACACCGGAAAAGAGCAGAAGACGGACAAAGATCGTATCTGCGTAGACGGAGATACCGCTGAAGCCATGCACCATGAGCGATGCGAGATTCATCTTCGATTTGCCGGCATAGCGGCGGCCTCGATCGATGGTGATGGGCTGGATGGGGATGCGCGATCGAAGGATCGCCGCAGGCAGGTTGTTCCATAGATCGGAGACCATGACCAGGCGCTGCAGATGCCCGAACGAGATGATGGAGTAGTTGCCGAATTTGATGATGCGTCCCGTGAGCAACTTGAAGAAGGTCTTGTAGACGAGATAGGAACATTTGAACGTGAATGTTTCAACACGCTTCCGCCGCTGGGCGACGAAACAGAAGTCCTTTTGATCCCGAATCAACGAGGTCAGAAGGGGGATGGTATCGGGCGGATCTTCGCCGTCGGCGTCCATGATGATGACGGCATCCGAATCGGCGTCATCGGCGGCAACACACAGACCTACGGCGATCGCACGCTGGTGCCCCAGGTTGAGTGCTAGATGCAGGATCTCAACACCTATGAGATTGGGAAGGTCCGGGAGTTCGTCCAGGGCAGGAAAGGGTGATTCGCTCGACCCGTCGTCGACCCCGGTGACGTAGATCTGAAACGGCAGCTTCTCCGCGACCCGATTCAGATCGACGAGAAGGTGTGAAAATGAAATCCAATCGTTGTAAATTGGCGTCACAATGCGTACACGATTCATAAGTTGAACCCCGCGTGCCGTCGTGTCTACTGAGCAAGCTCAATCTACAACACATCGAAGCTGGCCGAGCGCAAATCTCTGAACAAAGATGCGCATGCTGTCTGTTGACGGCGAAGCGAAGATGTCGTCGATCAGCGACAGCGCGCGCCTCTTCTGCAGTTTTTTTACCGTGCTCTTCAGGACCATCCTGTGGGTCCGCTTATGATTTCGGCATGAGCGATTTCGATACGCAGATGGTTTCAGCGGAGGTTCTTCCGATCCCCGCAGATGATCTTTCCCGTGATCGGGTCGTCGCCAATGCTGACGGCGATCTGCCACATCTCGGGTTGGTAGGCGATACCTACACCGTTCTGTTGAGTGGCAAAGATACGGCGGGCAAGTACACTCTCATCGATATGCATGTGCCGCCGGGTGGCGGGCCGCCTCCGCATCGGCACGATTTTGAAGAGACGTTTATCGTGCAGGTGGGCGAGATCGAAGCGACGTTTCGTGGGAAGACGTCGACCGTGCGCGCGGGAGAGACGCTGCATATTCCGGCGAATGCGCCGCACCAGTTTCGCAACGCCTCCAAGGAAGATGTGCGTCTGCTTTGCATCTGCGCTCCTGCGGGGCAGGAAGAGCTTTTCGAGGAGATGGGCGTGCGCGTCAGCGGACGCACGGTCGCTCCGCCACCGCTCAGTGCAGAGGAGCAGAAGGCCATGGGGGAAAAGGCCGCGAAGCTTGCGCCGAAGTACCGCACGGAGTTTGTGCGCTAGGGGAGCGTAGCGCTCAACCTGTTGCGGACGAGTGTGGCGTAGCAGAGCGCGCCTGCGAGGGTGATGGCGGCGCAGACGGTCAGCGCGAGTGTGAAGGAGTGCGTCCGGTCGAGCAGCCATCCAGTGACGAGCGGAGCGGCGGAGGCGATCATGAAGCTGCCGAAGTTCTGCAGGGCACTGACTCCGCCGACGAGCGTGGCCGGGCTGGCGGCCTGCGCCACGCCCCAGCCTGAGGTTCCGGCGAACTGCATGAAGAAGAGAGCGCTGGCGATGGCCGCAATCGCGACCGTGGTGGACGGTGTGTGCGCGACGACGAGCGTACTTGCTGCGGAGAGGGAGAGGCCGATCACAGCGAAGGTGCGGTGGATGCGCATGAGGTCTTCTTCTTTGCGTGCGAGCCTGTCGGCCAGAAAGCCGCTGCAGAGGACTCCACCAGAGGCCATGAGAAAGGGCACGGCTGCGGCCCAGCCGCTGCGTTCAAGCGAGAGGTGGCGCGCTGTCTGGAGGTATCCGGGAAGCCAGGCGATATAGAGCCAGTTGGTGTAGTTGACGCCGCCGAAGCCGAGCATCATCCCCCACATCGAACGTTGCCGCAGGAGCAGGCCCCACGGAAGCACGGTGGGGGGTGGGCCTTCGTCAACGCGGTATTCGGTGGCCGAGCGTTCGCGGTGGAGCGTAACCCAGAGGATGGCGACGGCGAGGCCCGACGCGCCGAGGAGGATGAACATGCGTCGCCAGCCGACGTGCAGCATGAGGATCGTCAGCAGCGGCGGAGCGAGCGCGAGGCCCAGCGTGGAAGAGATGTTGAGCGCAGAGGTGGCGCGGCCTCGGCTGCGATGGCTGAACCACTCACGAATACTGCGTATGCCTGCGGGATAGAACGGAGCTTCGCCGATGCCGAGGAGAATGCGCAGGAGCAGAAACATCTGCAGGCTGTGCACGAAGCCGGTGAGCACCTGTGCGGCGGACCAGACGGTGAGGGCGGTGCCCATCATCCACCGCGAACCGACGCGGTCGAGCAGGCCGACGAGTGGAAGCTGCGTGAGGCCGTAGGCGAGCGAAAAGATGGAGAGCAGAAGCCCCATCTGCGTGGCGCTGAAGTGCATCTCCGCGCGGATGGTGGTGTTGGCGACGGAGAGCGAGGAGCGGTCGAGGAAGTTGACCAGGCCTGCGGTGAAGAGCAACGAAAGCGTGGCGGTCTGGTGCCCCAGAAGGCTGCGAGATGTTCGGCTTTGCTCCACAGAGGAACCTTATCAGCCGGGCGCGGAATCAGTCGCGTGGAGCGACTAGAATCGCAGACAGAATGATTGCTCATCTACGTGGACGTTTGCTGGCGAAGTCGCCGAACCAGGCGATTGTGGAGTGTGGGGGTGTGGGGTACGACGTCGCGATCAGCGTGACGACGTTCTCTGCGTTGAAGAGTGAGGGCGCGGAGGTGGAGCTCTTCATCAATACGCAGGTGCGCGAGGATGCGATTGCGCTCTTTGGATTTGCGGAGATGGAAGAAAAGCGGCTCTTCGAGAAGCTGATTACCGTCTCGGGCATTGGTCCGAAGCTGGGCATCACGGTGCTGAGCGGGATTGCCGCGCCACTGCTGGTGGCTGCGATCAAAGGCTCCGACCATGCCACGCTGCAAAAAATTCCGGGGATCGGGAAGAAAACCGCCGAACGCGTTGTTGTTGAGTTGAAGGACAAGCTGGATGACATGATCAGCGCGCCGACGGCGGATCCGGGCTTCCATGCGGGACCGGCGGGAGACGATGTGCTTTCGGCGCTGGTGAATCTTGGCTATCAGAAGGCTGCGGCGCAGCGTGCGATCCAGACGGCGATCGAGCAGGAGCCTGCTTTGCGGACGGAGTTCGAGAAGTTGTTTCGTGCCGCCATGGGGGCGATGCGGTAGTCATAGGGTCGGCGATCAGCACGATGGTTGGGGGTTGTATGCGGTGGTTGTGTCTCGCTCTGTTGTGCGGAATTTCTTTGCGGGCGCAGGTGACTACGCCCGAGGAGAAGAACTGGGAGGCGGTGTGCAAGCAGGTGGTGAGTGCGCCGCTTACGGCGCCTGCGTTGAAGGGGCCGCTCCGCGCAGAGCAGTTGCCGCAGTGCGATGCGGAGGGTTTGTACTACGGCTTCAAGGGGCCCGTGGATGATGCGGCGGCGTTGCAGTGCGGTTGGTGGCAGCGTGCGCATCCTCAGCCGACTCGTGGAGACATGTTTTACGGTGTGGGTGTGTTGACGATGCTGTATGCGAATGGGCGCGGTGTGGCGAAGAACTACGATCTGGCGCTGCGCTTTGCGTGCGAGCAGACGTGGGCCGCGCCTGCGGAGATGGAGTATCGCATAGGGCATCTTGAGGCGTTGCGCGATGGAAAGACGCCCGCAGCGAAGCCCTTCGATCTGTGCGACGACGGGACGAGCGGCCTGACGATGGGCGCATGCGAGGCGGTAACGCAGGGGCTTGCGGATAAGAAAAGAGCTGGCGCACTGGACGTGCTGGCGAAGCGGTTTCCAGCGCCTGCGAAGGACGCGTTTGTGCAGTTGCAGACAGCGGAGACGGCCTTTGAGAGTGCAAGAGCCAGGGGCGAGGTCGATCTGACTGGTACTGCGCGTGGCGCGTTCTCACTTCGCGAAGGAGGCGTATTGAAGGATCAGTTTTTGATTAATCTGCAGCGGTTTGCAAAGGGTGATGTGCCTGTGGCCACGGCGGCTGCCGTGACGAAGCTGGATGCGGAGATGAACGATGTTTATCGTGGCCTGCAAAGCGCGCAGGAATATAAGACCGCAACTGGCGGCGCAGTGACGGCGTTGGGAATCCAAAAGACACAGAGGGCATGGTTGCCGCTGCGGGATGCGTGGATCGCCTTTGCGGCGAAGGCGTATCCCGGGCTTGCACGAGAGAAGGTCGAGGCGCAGTTGATACGGTTGCGTCTGCATCAGTTACGGTCGTTGGCGGGGTCCAGGAATTGAGGTCGAATTTGAAGTCGAATTTGAAATATCGCGTGCGAAGTTTTGTTCTGGTCCTGCTGTTGGCTGTTTGCGAGCGCGCGGGTGCGGAGGATATCCGTCAGTACATTCATACGAGTTGGGATTCGCTTTCGCGGTCCACGAATGAGTGTGCGAGTGTGCACGATGTGAAGGTGACGACGGCGCCCATTCTGTATCTGCCTGCGGGGATGGCAGAGCCTGCGGATGTGGCGAAGATGCGCTCGGCGTGTGGCCTGGAGGTGTTGCATCTGCCGCGCGTGATGCGGAAGATCGGCGATGTTCGACCGGAGGAGCTAAAGCGGCCCGGGCTGCTGTATCTGCCGAATCGGTACGTGGTACCGGGTGGGCGCTTCAACGAGATGTATGGCTGGGACAGCTACTTCATCGTGCTGGGGCTGGTGCAGGATGGGCGCGTCGCGCTGGCGCGTGGGATGGTGGAGAACTTCTTCTTCGAGATCGAGCACTACGGTGCTCTGCTCAATGCGAATCGCACGTATTACCTGACGCGCTCGCAGCCGCCGTTGCTGGCGGAGATGGTGGCGGAGGTTTACGAGGCGTGGGCGAAGTCGGATGCAGCGGCGGCGAAGGCGTGGCTGGCGAAGTCTGTGCCGGTGCTGGAGCGCGATCACGCGTTGTGGATGAGCGAGGCGCATCGCGCGGGAACGACGGGGCTGGCGCGCTACTTCGATCTGGGCGAAGGTCCGGTGCTGGAGATGGCGGATGACAGCACGTACTATCCCGATGCGATCAAGTGGATGCTGGAGCATAAGGACTCTACGTATCTTGTGGACGCGAACGCGAGCGACGCGGAGAGTTGCACGCGGGCGCTCACTTCGGTGTGCGTGCATGCGACGTTCGGTGGCAAGCGGCTGAGCCGGGATTTCTATCGCGGCGATCGCGCGATGCGCGAGTCGGGATTCGACACGAGCTTTCGCTTCGGCGCGTTCTCTGGATCGACGCATCACTTCGCGCCGGTTTGCTTGAATAGTCTTTTGTACAAGTACGAGATACGTTTAGCGGAGTTTTCTGCTTTGGTGGGACTGCCTGCGAAGAGCTGGAGTGCGCGTGCATCTGCTCGTAAAGATGCGATGAATCAGTATCTGTGGGACGCTGCTGCGGGGCGTTTTGCGGACTACGATTTTGTGGCGAAGAAGCGCAGCGGCTATGTGTACTCGACGGATTTTTATCCGCTTTGGGCGGGGCTCTCTACCGTGGCTCAATCGGCGAAGATCGAGCAGGAGCTGCCGAAGCTGGAGAGGGAACACGGGCTGGCGATGAGCGCCGAGAAGACCGGCATGCAGTGGGATGAGCCCTATGGTTGGGCTCCTGAGCAGTGGTTTGCGGTGGAGGGGTTGGAGCGCGCCGGGTTCCATGCGGATGCGGTGCGGCTGGCCGCGAAGTTCTGCCGCACGGTGGAAGCGAACTTTACGCGCGATGGGACGATACGAGAGAAGTTTGACGCAGTGACGGGAACTATTGACATCCTGCTGACAGCCGGGTATAAGAGCAATGCGGTGGGGTTCGGTTGGACAAACGGGGTTTATGTGCGCTTGATTGGTCTCAAGTAAAGAGAAACGCCGGGTGCCCCGTACATCGCGTCTTTTGCGATGTGCGGGAGGGGTGTTTGTTCCCCTTGTTTTCGCTGTCGTCGAGATTTAAGAGCGGTTCGCGCCTCGCGCGAATACCCACACATGCGCGATGAAGCTGCGCATGTATGGGGCACCCTTCTTTATGGGTTCCTGCTATTTGGGAACCTGCACTTCGCCGATCCACGTAGCGTAGGGCGGTAGTGTGAGTTGGGTGGTGGTGACGGAGTTGAGCTCTGTGTCCGTCGTCTGCAATGTGCGGAGGACGTAGCCTTCCGGGCCGGTGGGTGGGATCTTCGCTGCGGTCAGATCGAGTGAGATGGTCTGTGGTTTGTCTGTCATGTTGAGCGAGATCACGATGGCGTGGTGGCCGGGGAGGTAGCGCACGTATGAGAGCACGCTCGGGTTGGCTTCATCGAGCATCATCATGCCGCCGTCGCGCACGCTGTCGCGTGTGCGGCGCATCTTGATCAGCTTCTTGTGCCAGTTGAGGAGCGAGTTGGGATCGGCGAGTTCGGCCTGCACGTTCAGCGTCGTGTAGTTCGAGGCAACGGGAAGCCATGTCTTCGCCGTGGTGGAGAAGCCTGCCTGCGCGCTGCCGTCCCACTGCATGGGCGTACGTTCACCGTCGCGTCCCTTCTCCGCGGGCCAGCCGGTGATGCCGATGGGGTCTTTGACATCCTCTTTGCGCGTGGGCGTGGCGGTGGTCATGCCGAGCTCTTCGCCGTAGTACATCAGCGCCGTGTCACGCGTTGTGAGGAGCATGGTGGCAAGCAGTTTGGCGATGTGGTCTTTGGCGACCGGGTCCTGGATGCCGACGGTGTAGCGGTCCGTGCTGCGCTCGTTATCGTGATTGTCGAAGACAAGCAGCGGCTGCGAGCCATGGACGCCGGTTTCGATGTCGGTGAGTTGTTTACGGAAGCGCTCGGCGTCGAGTGTGCCGGAGGAGAAGCCGACGAGCATGTCCATGGGGAGCTGCAGCTCGTCTTTCTTTTCGCCGCCGTACCACTTGTCGATCTCGGAGACGTTGGGCAGGTAGGTTTCGCCGATCAGAACGCGGTCGCCGGGATACTTCGCCACCATGGCGCGCATGCGTCGCATGACGTCATGTACTTCTGGGAGGTTGGTGGTGTATCGGTCGTCCAGGTTGGGGTCGCCCTGCTTGTTGACGCCGGGTTTTACGGGTTCGTCGCGAAGCTGCGCATCTTCGAAGAGCGTGGGTACAGCGTCCAGGCGATAGCCCGCAACGCCGCGGTCCATCCAGAACTGCATGCCTTCGAACATGGCCTTTTCCACGGCGGGGTTGCGCCAGTTGAGATCGGGTTGCTGCTTGTAGAACTCGTGATAGTAAAACTCTTTGGTCTTAGGGGACATCTCCCATGCGGAACCGCCGAAGACGCTCTCCCAGTTGTTGGGAGGGACGGTCTTGCCGTCGACTTTTTTGCCGGGGTTCCACACGTACCAGTCGCGCTTTGGATTGGTTTTGGAGGAGGAGGATTCAAGGAACCACTTATGTTTATCCGAGGTATGGTTGACAACCCAATCGAGGATCACGCGGATGTGGTGCTTGTTGGCTTCGGCGATGAGGCGGTCGAAGTCGGCGAGGGTGCCGTACTGCGGATCGACGTTTTCGTAGTCGGAGATGTCGTAGCCGAAGTCGACCTGCGGCGAGGGGTACATGGGCGAGATCCAGATGGCGTCGACGCCGAGAGCTTCGAGGTAGTCGAGACGGCGTGTGATGCCGGTGAGGTCGCCGATGCCGTCGCCGTTGGAGTCCTGGAAGCTGCGCGGATAGATTTCGTAGATGACGGCGTGCTTCCACCAGGTGGTGTCAATGGGCGGAATGGTCATGGACGTCTGTGCTGTGAGAGGCGCGGCGAGTACGAGCGAGAGTAGTACAGGGATGAGGCGCATGCTTTAGGGCTCCGATAGGTCTTCGGGGCAAGGTTAGCACTTTGTCGGGATCTGAGGCAGGAAGGTCCCGACGCAGACGCGGGTGCGGGCGGAGTTGGGATCTTCGCTGCACAGATGACAGTCGCCTGCCCACCGCTGTTTCGCTGAGAGGGAGATAGACTCTTTCTGCGAGGTGATGTGCGATGCGGGAGTTGTTTCTTGGGGTGGACTGCGGGACGCAGGGGACGAAGGCGCTGCTGATCGATGCGGAGGGCACGGCCTGGGGGCATGGGCACGCGGCGCATGCGTTGATCGAGCGCGAGAGCGGTGCACGGGAGCAGGAGCCGCACTGGTGGGTAGAGGCTGCGACGCAGGCGATCCAGCAGGCGGTGGCTACGGCGAAGTCGAAGGGCGAGTTTGTGGTGCGCGGCCTGGGTGTGAGCGGGCAGCAGCATGGACTTGTCGTTTTGGATGAGGCGCAGACGGTCATCCGTCCGGCGAAGCTTTGGAACGACACGGAGACGGCGGCGCAGAACGAGGAGATCGTGCATCGGTTGGGTGGCGCTGCGGCGTGCGTGGAGAAGTTCGGGATCGCTCCGCTGACGGGGTACACAGTCTCCAAGCTGCTTTGGCTGAAGGAGAAGGAGCCTGCGCACTTTGCCCGCGTGCGCCATGTGATGCTGCCGCATGAGTATCTGAACTCGTGGCTGACGGGGCGTATGTGTGCGGAGTTTGGCGACGCTTCGGGGACGGGCTACTTCGACGTGCGCAAGCGTGTATGGGCGAAGGAGGTTCTGGATGCGATCGATCCCGCGCTCTCTGGTTGCCTGCCGGAGTTGATCGGCGCGGATGAGGCCGTGGGGACGTTGAAGCCGGAGGTTGCAGAGCTGCTGGGTCTCGATGCCGCATGTGTTGTGTCTCCCGGTGGCGGCGACAACATGATGGGCGCGATCGGTACGGGCAACGTCCGCGAGGGCGTGGTGACGATGAGCCTCGGCACTTCGTCCACGCTGTACTCATACCGCGAAGAGCCGATGGAGACGGTGCCGGAGGGCGTGGCTCCGTTCTGCTCTTCGACGGGAGGTGGGCTACCGCTGGTCTGCACGATGAATGCGACGAACGTGGTGAACTCCATGCTGGCCGCGCTGGGTCTAAGCGTAGAGGCGGTGGATCGCCTTCTGGCGGAGAGCGCGCCGGGAGCGGACGGGATCACGGTGCTGCCGTTTCTGAATGGTGAGCGTACGCCGGATCTGCCCCTGGCGAAGGGCTCCGTCTTTGGGCTGACTGCGACGAATCTGTCTGCGGGGAACCTCCTGCGCGCGACGATTGAGGGTGTGACGTTCGGCGTTCTGGCGGCTTCGACCTGGGTGACGGCTTCGCGGATTCTGCTGATTGGCGGCGGAGCGAAGAGCGCTCAGTGGCGGCAGATAGTGGCAGATGCTTCCGGCGTGCGCGTGGAGGTGCCTGCGGTGGAGGAGGCTGGTTGCCTGGGTGCTGCGATGCAGGCTCTGGCGGTGTCTGCTGGGAAGTCGATTGCGTCGGTGGCCGATATCTGCGTGCGTGTAGATGAGGCGAAGACGGCTCTGCCTGTGGCGGAGAGGTTCGGTCTGTACGCGTCGGCGATGGAGCGGTACAAGGAGCGGTTGAAAGCGGAGTTTGGGGTTTAGCTGGGTTCTCTTTCCCTGGTATTTGGTCACGTCATCTCGACCGAAGTGGAGAGATCTGCTTTGTGATCGCGCAAGGCGCGATTTGATGTGCCTTTGGCACATGCAGAAAAAGATTTCTCCGCTCCCTTCGGTCGGTCGAAATGACGGGGCTTCGTTCGCTTTCATCCCGTAACTCGCCACCCCGGGGAGTCACGTTCCCTCGACCGCAGTGTCCGAGCGTTAAATGTCGCTGGCCCAGTTCGCGATGGCGTGCAGACGATCGACTTTGGCGAACGCCTTGTCGTTCGTAACCAGAGTCGCTTCAATCTCTACCGCATGGGCTGCGATCATCATGTCCATGTTGCCCAGAGTTACGCCCGAAGCCTCCAGTTGGGCGCGCAAAAGACCGTAAGTCCGTGCCTCATTGCGACCCCAGGGGAGAACTCTGATGCTGGCGAGAAAGCCCTCCATGAGTGCCTTAAGCGCCGTAGCCTCTGGTCTTTTGGCAAGGCCGTAGTGAATCTCAGCTTCGGTTATAGCTGAGATGCAACAGATCTCTCCATCCTTCAAATGGAGCAATCGCTTACGGGCAGCGGAGGATCGACCTCGCGCGATGTAACTGACCATGTTGGTGTCCAGCATGTAGATCCGGGTCACGCTTCGGGTCTCTCCTGCGGTACTTCCTGGGCACGGTCCGAGGGCGTAAGAAAGTCATCCGGAACGCCAAGCTTATCAAGGGCCGCGAAGATCTCTGCCAGACTGCTTGGGCTTTGGGAGAGGATGATGTCGCCGTTCTTTGGATCGCGCCGGATGTAGACCTCGTTACTCGTGAAGCGGAAGTCCGCAGGGATACGGACAGCCTGACTTCTGCCACTCATAAAAACTTTAGCTTTTTCGAGTTGCGGCATGAGGATTACCTCTGAGATATAGCATGATATATCTTTCGAAGCCCTGTCAACTCACGTCTCTATTTAGCAGGTGGCACGATCTTGATTTCAAAGATCGTAGGCCACTGTTTGCCGGTGACGAAGAGGCGGTCGTGCTGGGCGTCGTAGGCGATGCCGTTGAGGACGGACTCTTCGTCGATCTTCTGGTTGGCGGGCAGCAGGCCGGTGAGGTCGATCCATCCGAGAACGTGGCCGTCCTGCGGCGAGATGCGGGCGATGCGGTCGGAGTGCCAGACGTTCGCGTAGATCTCGCCCTTGATGTATTCGAGTTCGTTGAGCTGGTCGATGGTGCGTGTGCCGTCTTTGACGACGATGTGGCGTGTCTCTTTGAAGGTGGCGGGGTCGCGGAAGCGGAGGGTGGCGGTGCCGTCGCTGGTGACGATCTCTTTTGCGGTGTGCGTCATACCCCAGCCTTCGCCGGTGTACTGGAACTGTTTCACCAGGCGAAGGGTGAAGCGGTCGTAGACGAAGCAGACGTGCGTCTGCCATGTCCACTCGTAGATCTGCGAACCCCAGTCGACGATGCCTTCGCCAAAGTACTGCGGCGCAAGGTTAATGCGCTGGAGGGTGTTTCCGGTTTTGGGATCGGAGGCGATGAGGGCCGAGCGGCCTTCCATGCCGGTGCCTTCGTAGAAGAGGCCGTTGAGGTAGAGGAGGCCTTCGGTGTAGTTGGAGGTGGCGTGCGGGTACTTTGCTACGACGGTGTAGTGGGAGACGGGGGCGGCGATGGCCGGGGTGGCGAAGACCGCCAGGGCTAGGAGGAGGCTGCGCATGGGGGTTGGACTCTGATTTTAGCTTCCCGTTTCTGGGCACGAAGATCGGGAAATTGGGTGCCCCATACATCGCGGCTTTATCGCGATGTATGGGTATTCGCGCAACGCGCGAACCGCCTTTAGACTTCCGCTCCAGCTCGGATTTCGATCCGGGATAAACATCGCTCCGCATCGCAAAAACGCGATGTACGGGGCACCCGGAGTTTCGGGTTCCTTTTTGGGTTTCTTACTGGTGGTGGTGCATGGGCCAGCCAAGGTATTTTTCGGCGGCTTCTTTGACCGGTGCGGCTACATTGGCGAAGTTGGCGGCGACGTGGTGCTCGAAGCCGTTTTCGCAGATGTAGCGGAGAAGCTTCTGCATGTTGGGGATCTCGACCACGCCTGCGCCGCCGAAGGTGTTCAGCGAGTCGTCCGTGAACGCGCCTTCGCCGACGTAGCCGCGGATGGTGCCGGTGAAGTCGTCGGTGGAGAAGCGGGCAAAGCTCATCGCTCCTGCTTTGACCTTGCCATCGAGCGTGCCGTAGGTGTTCTCCTTGCCGACCGTGCCCGCGATGATCTGCTGGAAATCCATCTTCACGCCTTCGTTGAAGAAGTGCTTAGGCAGGTTGGAGCAGTGGAAGCAGACGGCCTTGTCCGGGTTGTTGCCGTAGTTGTTGTTCCAGTCGAGAAGGGCAGAGGGCGTCTCGCTCGCGAGCGTGAGGGCGTACATGGAGAGCGTTCCCATGGTGTCCACCTCGCAGGCCGAGGGCAGAAGTTTTTCGCTCATCATGCTCATGATGGTGCAGGGAACGATGCCGAAGAACTCTTCCATCGACGTCCAGCACTGGACGGAGGAGATGGTGAGGTCGTTGGACTTCATCCATCCGTCGATGACGACGCCGAGCTTGGACATCTTAATGAGGGCTTCTTCGGGCGTGCTGTTCGTGGGGAGGTAGCTCTTGATGGCGTTAAGCTTCTGCTGCACGAAGTCGTCGGTGTCCGGGAGCTTGGCGATGCGTCCGAAGACCTCTGAGAGATCGAGCGTGTCTACCGTGATTCCGGACTGTTCGAGGAGCTTCTCGGAGTAGCGGACGGTGTTGAAGGCCGCCGGGCGGGCGCCGATGGCGCCGAGGCGCAGGTTGCGGAAGCCGCGCACGACGCGACAGGTGGCGGCGAACTCCTGCAGGTCTTTCGCGAACTCGGCGGAGTCGGGGGCTTCTGTGTGCAGCGTGGTGAGCGAGAACTTTTCGCCGTACTGGCGGAGGTTGTTGGCGATGGACATCTTGCCGCAGAAGCTGTCGCGGCGGAAGGCGATGGACATCTTGCCGGTGTCGTCGGGCGTGGCCTGGATGAGGATGGGGACTTTGAGGTTGGAGAGGCGGATGGCGTCGGCGAGGCCGCGCTCTTCGCCGAAGTTCGGAAGGGTGATGATGATCCCGTCGATCTCTTTGGCGTTCTTCTGGAAGAGGGCGGCGCAGCGCTTGGCCTCTTCGTAGGTCTCGACCGCGCCAAAGGAGGTCTCTTCGGGGGTGACGCAGATGGCTTTGTGGCCCGCGCGTTCGATGGCGGCGATCATCTCCGTGCGTCCGGTGGCGGCGAGATGGGAGGGGAAGAAGCCGCGGTTTCCGACGATGAGGCCGAAGGTCATTTGCTGGGGCATGAGCTGTTCCTTTTGCTTTGGTTTGGGTCGGTGTGGATGAAGTCTAGCTGACGCGGGGCGAAAGCCGCTCGTTCATCCGGCGATGGGGTGCTGCTTGTTGTGCGGAGGGAGAAGCAGATCCCTCCGCTTTGCTGCGGGATGACAAAGTTCTTTAGGACGGCAAATGAGAGTAGCTAGACCTTGCCGGGGCGGAAGCGGATGGCGTAGAAGGCTCCGAAGATCGTCATGCCGACGCCCCACCAGAGGGTGACGTGGAGCTCCGGAAGGACGACGTTGGGTGGATGCGAGAGCTGATAAACGCCCACGGGAATGAGGACGAGGCCGTAGACGAGGCAGAGCGCGCCGACGAAGAACCAGATGCTGAGCTGCATCTTTCGGGGGGCGTCGGGGGCCACGGCGGAGGTCGCGGGGTGGTTATGGACGTGTGGCGTTGGACCGGACATAGGTGACTCCTACCAGAAGAGCAGGTTGAGGATGAAGAAGAGGGTGGCGACGACGATGGCCCAAAAGATAGGCTTCTGCCAGAGCTGTGTGGCTCCGTCATCGGGGATGACGGTGGAGCCGTAGACGAGGCCGGTGAGTTCGGCTTCGCTCTTCGCCTTGGTCATATAGCTGACGACGACCGTGACGAGGACGCAGACGAGCCAGCTCCAGAGGGCGCGGTAGAGATTCTCCGCCATCGGCTTCGCGTCCGGCGAGAGGGCGATGTAGCGGAGGGCGCTGGCGTCCTGCTGCACCCAGATCCACATGGCGACGGAGGAGATGGTCCCTGCAAGCAGACCCCAGAAGCCACCCTCCTTCGTCGCCCGCTTCCAAAGCATGCCGAGGATGACGGTGCCGAAGAGCGGAGCGATGAAGAAGGAAAACAGCGCCTGCACGTAGTCCATGATGGAGGCGGCGCGCATCACCAGGTAGGCGGTGGCGATGGAAAGCAGCATGCCCACGACGGTGGAGGCGCGGCCCATGAAGACGTAGTGCTTATCGCTCGCGGCTTTCTTGATGTACGCGCCGTAGAGATCGTAGGTCCAGACGGTGGAGAAGGCGCTGATGTTGCCCGCCATGCCGCTCATGAAACCGGCGACGAGGGCGGTGATGCCGAGGCCCAGAAGGCCCGGACCGCAGTAGCGGACGAGCATGAGGGGGAGGACTTCGTTGTAGCTGTGCTGCCCGGTGGTGGCGGCGACGGACTCCGGAACGAGCTTCATCAGGGTGCCGTCGGAGTTGCGCAGGACGGCGAGCGCCAGAAGGCCGGGGACGATGACGATGAAGGGGACCGCCATCTTGAAGGCCGCTCCGATGACGGGAGCCATGCGGGCAGCGCGGAGGTTATTGGCCGAGAGCACGCGCTGGACGACGAGGAAATCCGTAGTCCAGTAGCCGAAGCTGATGACGAAGCCGAGGCCGAAGACGATGCCCGTCCAGTGGACGCCCATAGGGTTCGAGGTGAAAGAACCGAGGTTCGACCAGAGATGGGTGTAGGTCGTGGTGCCGAGGTTGTGGGCGATCTGGGCCTTGAGGTTCGTCCATCCACCGGCTTCGATCAGGCCGACGATGGGGATGAGCGCGGCTCCCGCCCAGATGAGGACGAACTGCAGCACTTCATTAATGATGGCGGAGCGCAGGCCGCCGAGCATGACGTAGAGGCCGACGGTGAAGGCACCAACCCAGATGGAGAAGTTGATGTCCCAGCCGAGGACGACCTTCATCACCAGCGCCATCGAGTACATGTTGACGCCGGACATGAGCACGGTCATGAAGGCAAAGGAGATGCCGGAGACGGCGCGCGCGCCTTCGCCGAAGCGCAGCTGCAGGTAGCCGGGGACGGAGTGCGTCTTGGAGATGTAGTAGAAGGGCATCATGACGATGCCGAGGAAGAGCATCGCCGGGATGGCGCCGATCCAGTACCAGTGCGTCGCCAGGATGCCGTACTGGTACGCCGCTCCCGCCCACCCCATGAGCTCGAGCGAACCGAGGTTGGCGGAGACAAAGCTAAGGCCCGCGATCCACGCCGTCATCTCACGGCCCGCGAGGAAGAACTCTTCGCTGGTGTTGGCAGAGTCTTTTACATAGAAGCCGATGAAGAGGACGATGGCGAAGTAAAGGCAGAGGATGGTGATATCGACGGCGGAGAGCGTCGTCAGTTGCCGACTTGAGAAGAGGAAGAGCGCTGGCATTTGACCTCGGAGATCGTCGGTTGAGTACAGTGGGGGAAGAATACTAGAGTCGATGTACTTCGCGCGATGGCTTGTGGAGAGGGGAGGGTGAGAGTTTCCCGAATCGGTTGGTTGATCTTCACAAGGAACGCGTCACTCGCATCGCTATGTCGTCACGTCAAAAAGGAATAAACCTCGATCCCTGGGTGTTCTGAGAGGGAATCCATGCCGCGACGCAGATCGAAGTCGTCGGAGTGGATACCTGTGGACATTTGAACGAAAGGGATCGTCACTTGCTGGAATCGAAGCTTCTGATCAACCGATACATCACACTTCCCTTCTCCACTGCAGGAATCACCGACCAGTCTGCGGCCAACTTCCAGCGCATCGAATCTCCGCCCTACTACTTGAAGGAGTCCAAGGGCCTCCGAACGAAGAGTAGCCAGGTCATCCAGGGGGATGGCCCCAAGCCGCACCGCAGATTCGTGTGGCTGCCATGGATACCAGGACAGATCTCCGAGATCGAGTTGCGAGGCGTAGATGTCCTCACCGGGCCGATGTCGGGGTGCAAGATTGCCATCTACCACCAGGGGGAGTCCACCTTTGTCGGACATATCGGGACTCTCGAAGACCGCGAGCGAACGGCTGCAGTCAAAGCCACTTGGAACACCTTCGCTCAGCAAAATCTAGCAGAAGCCCAGTGCTTCGACCCAATGCGGGCGATCTCATATCAGATGCGGCCAAATCCCGGCGAAATCGCTGGGCCAACGGTCTTTTGTCTCGTCACGGCCTCCCGGGAGGTCTATGCCGTCTGCGCCTACGAACAAGGGATCGGTACACGCAACTACAGGATTGTCGAAGTAAGACGTGTCATGCCTATGGGAACGACACAAATCTCATAATCTTCGGGGATCGAAGGTCCTCCCTGGCTTTCTTTACGGAAGAGCGAACGTGACCAGTGTGCCGCCGAGGGGGTGGGTGGGGTCTTTACCGCCGCCGGTGGCGATGACGACGTACTGTTTGCCGTCGATGGCATAGGTCGCCGGTGTGGCCAGGCCTCCGAAGGGTAGTTCGGTGTGCCAGAGGAGTTCCCCAGTGCGTGCGTCGTAGGCATGCATCTGGCGGTCGAAGATCGTAGAGGCGAGGAAGAGCAGGCCGCTGGCGGTGAGGACGGGGCCGCCGTAGTTCTCCGTTCCTGTGGTGGGGATGCCTTTCGCGGAGAGTTCGGGGTAGGCACCGAAGGGGATCCTCCAGAGGTATTTGCCAGTGTTCATGTCGATGGCGTTGAGCGTCCCCCAGGGTGGGGCAGAGGCGGGGTAGCCGTCCTGGTCGACGAAGCGTTTATATCCAAGGAAGCGGAAGGGTGTGGGGACGTTTCCGGTGGAGGCGAGTTCTCTTGCGGTGACTTTCTCTGTGGCTGCGGTGGCGACGAGATCGTCTTTGCCTGCGCGGAGGAAGTCGGTGAGGGAGTGGAGGGCTTCACCCTGGACGTTGGGGAATCCGGGCATGCGGCCCTTGCCGTTGTGGACGGTGTCCGCGATCTGCGCCGGTGTGAGGCGGTCGGTGACGCCGACGAGCGAGGGGAAGGCGGGCGGGGAGCCTTTGCGATCCGCGGCGTGGCACATGGCGCACTGGCTGTTGTAGATCGCGGCTCCGGCGCTGCTCTGCGGCTTGTTCGCGGTCAGACCGGTGATGTACGGGATGTCGTTGGCGTTGACGTAGAGGACGCCCGAGCGGGGATCAACGGCGGCTCCTCCCCACTCCGCGCCGCCGTCCATGCCGGGGGTGACGGCGGTGATCCGGTCGACGGAGAGAGGGACGAACTGGCCTTCGCTGCGCAGAGATTTGAACTGCTCCAGAGCGTTGGCGTGGGCTTCGGGGGAGCGCGTCGTGAGGGTATCGGCGGTGAGAGTCTGGCGCGCCAGCGGTTCGGGTAGAAGGGAGTGCGGCTGCGTGGGCGAGGCTTTTTCGCCCGGCACAGTGGAGGGCAGAACCTTCCTCTCCTCGATGGGGAAGAGCGGCGCGCCGGTGACGCGGTCGAAGAGATAGATGTACCCCTGCTTGGTGAGCTGGGCGACGGCGTCGACGGGTTTGCCGTTGTGCTTCACCGTGAGCAGGACGGGCGGCGCGGGAAAGTCGCGGTCCCACAGGTCGTGATGGATGCCCTGGAAGTGCCAGAGGCGTTTGCCGGTGGCGGCGTCGAGCGCGAGGAGGGTGTCGGCGAAGAGGTTGTTGCCGATGCGGTCGCCGCCGTAGAAGTCGTCCACGGCAGAGCCGGTGGGGATGTAGACGATGCCCCGGGGTTGGTCGATGACCATGCCGGTCCAGGCGTTGGCGGCACCCGCGTGCTCCCATGCACCGGCGGGCCAAGTGTCGTAGCCGAACTCGCCGGGGTGGGGAATGGTGTGGAAGGTCCAGCGGAGTCTGCCGGTGTGGACGTCGTAGGCGCGGATGTCTCCGCGCGGCGCGGGGTGGGTTTCAGGAGCGCGGAAGCCGAGGATGATGAGGTCTTTATAGACGACGCCGGGGCTGGTCAGGGCGACGGTCGCCTTTGCGGGATCAGTATCGAGATCTTCACGGAGATCGATGTGGCCCTGCTTGCCGAAGCTCTCCACGGGCCTGCCAGTTTTGGCATCGAGCTCGTAGAGGAAGCTCATGATACCGACGAGGATCTTTCCTTCAGGGAGATATGTGAGGCCGCGTATGGGCTGGCGGCTTTTGGTCTCAGGGTCGAAGCGCCACTGCTGTTTGCCCGTGGCGCCGTCGAGAGCGACGATGCTTCCGGCGGGTGTGGCGATGTAGAGGGTCCGGCCAAGGATGAGGGGTGAGGACTCCCATATGCCCTGGTCGCCGGTGTCGAAGGTCCAGGCCTGCTTGAGGTTCTTTACGTTGGCGCGGTTGATCTGGGTGAGCGGGGAGAAGTGGTCTCCGCTGGGACGGCCGTTGTAAATGGGCCAGTCCTGGTTCTGCTGGGCGGGCAGTGTGGTGGTGAGAAGGGTCAGAAGAGCCAACACTATGGGTGCCCCGTACATCGCGCTCTTTGCGATGTGCGGGAGGGATGTTGGTTCCGTCGTGGGATTTTTTTGTGGCGAAGCTTGAAAAGCGGTTCGCGCCTTCGCGCGAATACCCACACATGCGCGATGAAGCTGCGCATGTATGGGGCACCCGGATTTCGGTCTTTCCGGGAGGGGTCTTCTAAACATTGGCGATGGCGCGTTGGGCCTCTTCGCGGGCGGAGCGGAGGCTGGTGAGGGCGTCGCTGGTGGGGTAGTACTCCATGGCAATGAAGCCTTTGTACTTCAGCTCGGCGATCTTGCGGTAGGCGGCCTCGTAGCGGACTTCGCCGGTGCTGGGTTCGTGGCGGCCGGGGACGCTGGCGATGTGGAAGAGGGCGATCTGGTCGATGTTCTTTTCGATCTTTTCGATGAGATTTCCGCCCTGCCGCTGCTCATGGTAGAGGTCGTAGAGGACGCGCAGGTGGGGGTTATTGATGGCGCGGGAGATCTCAGCTGCCTCTGTGACCGAGGTGAGATAGCTGCTGGGATTTTCGAGGAGATCGATGGGTTCGATGACGACCTGCTTGTCGGCCTTCGCGGCGAGGTCGGTGACGGGCTTGAGGATCTCGATGCAGGCCTCGTGACTGGAAGCGGCAGAGCGCTTACCCGAGGTGAGGATGATCTGCGGGCAGTTGAGGCGCTTGGCAGCTTCGAGCGCGAGTGCAAGCTCGGCGAGCATCTGGTCCTTCAGGGCGGGGTCTGCGAAGCCGCGCACACCGGCCATGGAATCGATGGTGAGATTGAGCGCCTTGGTGCGACCGGTGATGCGCGCGTAATCGGCGGGCGTCCACTTCTGCCACTCGCCGACGAGTTCGATGCCCTGGTATCCGGCCTGCGCTACGAGTTCGATGGATTTTTCCGTGGGGGAGATCTTGTTGAGCGTCCAGAGCATGACGGAGAAGCGGATGGCGGCCTGTTGCGCCTGTGCGGTTGCGAACTTCGGCAGAGCGGCGACCGCGGCGAGGGCGGCAAAGGTGCGCGTGAAGTCTCTTCGGTGCATGGTTCCTGCTTTCGGTCTGATGCGGTCAACGGTAGCTTGGAGTACGGATGAGGGTCAAGGAGCGTTTGTTTCCAGGGTGCCTGGGTCGCTCTCCGAGCGATGGATGCGCTTCGCGCATAACAAAAGCGGATTTCTCCGCTCCCGCTTCGCGCTCGGTCGAGATGACGGTGGTGGTTTGGGGTGGGTGGGGCTCGTCATCTCGACCGGAGCGACGGCTTTATCGTCGCGTAGCGGAGAGATCTGCTTTCGCTTCCTGGAGAGATCAGTTTTGTGCGCTCTGCCCACCCCACCCTTTTCGCGATAGGCTGCGAAAAGAATGGGGCACGGGTTTGGGTTTACTGAGGGAGACGGTCTTGTGCTCTGCGCGGTGTGGTGGCGCGATGGTATCGTTCCAGCGAAGCCAATATTTTTTGTTTCGAAGGCAAGGGGTGAGAACGGATGAAGTCAGCACAGGGTAAGGCAATGTTTCTGCTGGTGAAGAGCGCGATCACCGGCGCCCTGGGTGGGTTGCTCTTCGGCTTCGATACGGCGGTGATCGCTGGCGTGATCTCGGCGCTGCAGATCCAGTTTCACCTGACGGACTGGCAGAAGGGTCTGACGGTCGCCATTGCGCTCTATGGCACGGTAATCGGAGCGATCTTCAGCGGCATGCTGGGTCAGAAGCTGGGGAGCCGCAGCGCGTTGCGCATCATGGGTGTGCTTTACGTGCTCTCCGCTGTAGGTTGCGCCTTTGCCGGTGGTTGGTGGATGTTCCTTGCGTTCCGGTTCCTGGGTGGGTTGGGCATCGGTGGATCTTCGGTGCTGGGGCCTGTCTATATTGCGGAGCTCTCACCGGCGAAGTGGCGCGGGCGCCTTGTCGGAATGTTCCAGTTCAACATCGTGCTCGGTATTCTGCTGGCATATCTTTCGAATGCGATTGTGGCGCACTTTATGCTGGGCGCAATCGAGTGGCGCGTGCAGATCGGCGTCGGCATTGCACCGGCGATCCTGTTCCTGGTGATGCTGCTGAGTGTGCCGCAGAGCTCGCGCTGGCTCGTGACGCAGAACCGTTTGGATGAAGCGCATCTCGTACTGCAGAGGATGGGTTCGCCGGATTCGCAGGCCGAGGTGGATGCGATTGTGGAGTCGATCCGCGCTGAGGGTGGAGCGGGCCGGCAGTCTCTCTTTCAGAGGCGCTATCTGCTGTTGATCTTTCTGGCGATTTCGATTGGGTTGTTCAATCAACTGAGCGGCATCAACGCCATTCTGTATTACGTGAACGATATCTTTGCGAGCGCGGGCTTCAACCACATCTCGGCGAACTTCCAGGCGGTTGCGATTGGGTTTGGCAATCTGCTGGGAACGTTCCTTGGGATCTCGATTATCGACAAGGTAGGGCGCAAGACGTTGTTGCTGGCGGGTGCGGTGGGTACGGCGCTCTGCCTGCTCGGTGTGGGCTATGTGTTTCATACGAACTCGCACCAGAAGCTGCTGCTGCCGCTGCTGGTGGGCTATATCGTCTTCTTCGCGGCTTCGCAGGGCGCGGTGATCTGGGTGTACCTGTCGGAGCTGTTTCCGACAAATGTGCGCTCGAAGGGACAGAGCCTGGGATCGAGCTCGCACTGGATTGCGAATGCGATTATCGCGAATGTATTTCCGGTGATGGCGGCGTACTCGAAGTCGATCCCGTTCTTCTTCTTTGCGGGGATGGTGGTGCTGCAGTTCTTCGTGGTGCTTTTTGTGTATCCGGAGACGAAAGGACGTTCGCTGGAGACGATGGGGCAGCACCTGGGGCTGCACGGATAAAATGAGGACGACGATGATGGGACGGAATCTTGGAGTGGCCGCGCTGTGTTTGAGCGCGGCCTTTGCGCAGGCGCAGAGCGGTGCGAAAAAAACAGTCAGCGTGGATCTGGTGAGTTCCGTCGATCCTACGATTGGCGGGATTGGGAAGCTGTTGAACAGTACGCCTGCGCTGATTCAGCTTCCGCATGGCATGGCGCGCGTGACGCCGTCGACCGATCCGGGGGTGATGGATTGGTATGTTGCGGATGATTTTTATGGGTTGAATGTTGGTGCGGCGGTGGTGCTTCCGGTCTCGGCCCAGACGCGGCGCACGGCGCTTGGACCGGTGGCGAGCCGGGATCATGATCGTGAGGTGGTTGCGCCGGATTACTACTCGTTGATCTCGGATGTTGAGGGAACGCGTGTGGAGGCGACGACGGCGAGGACGAGCCTGATGCTGCGTCTCGAATTTCCGGCGAGCGGTGTGCGCAAGGTGAGTTTTACGCTGAGTGCGGAAGCGACACTGCGTGCTTCGGGCGACTCCGAACTGGTGGAGACGGTGAAGGCTGGCGGGGAGGAGTTTGCTGTCTTTCATTTCAGTGAGCCGGTGAGTTCGTTGCAGTGCGTGGATGCGGCTTCTACCGCGACTGCGAGTGCGGGGAAGGCGAAGGGTGCGGGGCAGATCTGCGAGGTGACGCTTGCGGGCGCGTCGAAGTTGCCGGTGGAGATTCGCGTGGGCGTCTCTTACCTCAGTACCGATCAGGCGGAGGCGAATCTTCGCGAGGAGCTTACGGGGAAGAGCTTTGAGCAGGTGAAGGCCGCGAGTCGTGCCGCATGGAATGCTGCGTTGGGCAAGATCAGGATTGATGGTGGGACGACGGAGCAGAGGCGCATCTTCTATACGTCGCTCTATCGCAGCCTGCTGCGCATGACGAACATCACGGAGGGTGGGCGCTACTACAGCGGCTACGACCATCGCGTGCATGAGGCGGAGGGGCATCCGTTCTACGTGGACGATGGCATGTGGGATACGTATCGCAGTCTGCATCCGCTGCAGTTGTTGCTGGAGCCGAAGGTGGAGCAGGATGAGATCCGTTCGTATCTACGAATGTATGAGCAGAGTGGATGGCTGCCGACGTTCCCCGGCGTTGCGGGAGAGCGTCCGGTGATGCTGGGCAACCATACGGCTTCGATGATTGCGGATGCTTATGGGAAGGGGTATCGCGACTTCGACGCGGAGGTGGGTCTGCGGGCATCGATGAGAATGCGCTGGAGCGAACGCATCTGCCATGGACGCGCGGTGAGGCGACGGACCTGGATCGCTTCTACCAGAAGAGCGGCTTCTTTCCCGCGCTGGCAAAGGGCGAGAAGGAGAAGGAGACGCGTGTGCATCCGTATGAAGGAAGGCAGGCGAGTTCTGTAACGCTGGAGAATGCGTACGATGACTGGTGCATTGCGCAGCTGGCGAAGGCGCTGGGGCATGAGGATGTTTCGCAGAAGTTTCTGAAGCGCGCTGGAAACTACGCTCTGCTCTTCAACCCGGCGACGGGGTTTATCGAAGCGAAGAGTCAGAATGGCAAGTGGATTGAAGGCTTCGATCCGAAGCTTGGCGGTGGGCAGGGCGGACGCGCTTATTTCGCCGAGGTGAACTCCTACGTGGATACGTTTCATGTGCAGCACGACCCTGCGGGGTTGATGAAGCTGATGGGAGGGCGCGAGAAGTTTGTGGCGCGGCTGGATGGTCTGTTTCAGGAGCCTCTGGGGACTTCCCGATGGACCTTCCTCGGACAGTTTCCGGATATGACGGGGCTGCTCGGCATGTATCCGCAGGGGAACGAGCCTGCGTTTCATATTCCGTATCTTTACATCGCGGCGGGGCAGCCGTGGAAGACGCAGCGGCGCGTCCGGCAGATCATGGACGCGCAGTACACGGATCGGCCCGAAGGGATTCCGGGGGATGAGGACACGGGCGCGATGTCGTCCTGGTATGTCTTTAGCGCGCTTGGGTTCTATCCGATGTGTCCGGGGTCTCCGGTGTATGAGATCGGAAGCCCGTTGTTTGCTCGGAGCGTGGTTTCCGTGGGAGAAGGCAAGAAGCTGACGATTGTGGCGCATGGAGTCTCTGCGGCGAACAAGTACATCCAGTCGGCGACGCTGAATGGGAAGCCGCTGGCGCGGGCGTGGTTCTGGCATCGGGAAATTGCTGAGGGTGGGACGTTGGTGCTGGAGATGGGGCCGGTGCCAAATATGGGCTGGGGTGTGGTGGAGGCTCCGCCTTCGATGTCTTCGGGGGATTGAAAGCAGATCCCTTCGCTTTGCTACGGGACGAAAAAATAGGGTTTCCTGATGGATTCGGTCTATGCGCTCTGCGCGACTCAAGGAGTCGGGTGCCCCATACATCGCGGCTTTATCGCGATGTGTGGGTATTCGCGCGTGCGCGAACCGCTCTTAAACTTCTCGCTCCATTTCGGATCTCGACGGGATTAACATCCCTCCCGCACATCGCAAATGCGCGATGTACGGGGCACCCAGTGTTTCGAACGGCCTACATGCGGAAGTGGCGGGCGAGGGTCAGGAAAGACTGGTGGATCTTGCGCTCGTGCCTGGAGGACCAGGCAACGACGAGGTCCACGGAGGCTGCGGCGTCCTGTATCGGGATGAAGACGACCTCGTCGGAGCCGAGGACCTGCGAGCCTTTAGGGAGAAGGGCGATGCCTTCGCCTGACTCCACGAGGGCGATGACGCCGGAGGAGACCGACGCCGTGGCGACGATGTTGGGGGAGAAGCCGGCTTCGTCGCAGAGGGCGATGACCTTGTCGAAGACGGCCGGAGAGTTCTGGCGGTCGTTGAGGATGAAGCGCTCACCGCGCAGTTCTTTGACCGAGATGCTCTCGCGATCGGCGAGCGGATGGGCCTTCGGAAGGACGAGGGAGAAGCGTTCGGTGTAGAAGATCTCCGAGCGCAGCTCAGTCTTCAGAGAACCCGGAAGGACGCGCGTGAAGGCGATATCGATGGCTCCAGCCACAAGCGCATCGTGTTGAGCCACGGGGGTCATCTCGACGAGAGAGACCGTGATGTCCTTGTACTTCTGCCGGAAGGCGCGAATGAGTTTGGTGAACGAAGGCCCAATACCTCCAACGAAAAATCCGATGCTTAGGGTGCCTTCTTCACCTTTAAAGGACCTGCGGGCTGCTGTTACGGCACCATCGGCGAGTTGAAGCACCTCTTTGACGCGGGTCAGGAAGACCTCTCCATGGGGTGTAAGGCGGATATTCCGATTGCTGCGATCGATGAGCGGAACGGCGATTTCCGCTTCCAGATCGCGCACTTGCTCGCTGACGGCGGACTGCGAGACGTTCAGCAAACGCGCGGCTTTTCCGAAGCCTCCGGACTCTGCGACCGCCTTGAAGTAATGCAAATGCCGTAGCTCCATAACTCGAATATACGCGCAGTGTCCATCGGAAAAACAGATTGAACTGTTCGGAACAAACTGCGCTCCTTGCCTGCCGGAGCGGTCTCTAATAAGGTGAGCGGTTTTTCCGATGTTTTTTCTCGGATGGCGCCGTGAGTTTCCGGAGGACAGGCTAGACATGTGGATTGTTAAGATCGCGCTGAATCGTCCCTACACCTTTATCGTTTTGGCGGTCCTGATTCTGCTTGTCAGTCCTGTGGTGATTCTGCGTACGCCGACGGACATCTTCCCCAACATCAACATCCCTGTGATCGCGGTCGCCTGGCAGTACACCGGTCTGAATCCGGAGGAGATGGAAGGACGTCTGACGACGCCCTATGAAAAGGCGATCTCCACGCTGGTCGATAACGTGGCGCATAGCGAATCGACGAGCTACAACGGCGTTTCGGTCGTGAAGATCTTCCTTCAGCCGGGCGCGAGTGTGGATACGGCCAATGCACAGGTGGTGGGAGCTTCACAGTATCTGTTGCGTCAGCTGCCTCCGGGCGTTCAGCCGCCGGAGATCATCCAGTTCAGCGCGTCCAGCGTGCCGATTCTGCAGCTTGGCATCTCCGGCAAGGGATTCAATGAGCAGCAGCTTGCCGACTTCAGTACAAACACGATTCGACCGGCGCTCGTGACGGTCCCCGGCGCCGTTCTGCCGCTTCCCTATGGTGGCCGCACGCCGCAGATCTCGGTCAGCATGGACCAGGCGAAGATGCAGTCCAAGGGCGTTGCGCCGGGCGACCTTCTGAATGCCATGGCTGCGCAGAGCGTTGTGACGCCGGGTGGTACCGCCAAGATCGGTGCAAACGAGTACGACATCCGCAGCAATGCCGCGCCTCGAACGCTGGAGGAGCTGAGCGCGATGCCGGTGAAGCAGGTCAACGGGGCGACGATCTACCTGAGCGATGTCGCGACGGTGAGCAACGGTTCGGCGTTTCAGACGAACGTGGTGCGGCAGGATGGTCGCAGAGGCGTTCTGATCTCGGTGCTCAAGAGCGGTAACTCTTCCACGCTGGATGTTGTGAGCGGGATTCGCGGCGTGCTGCCGCGCGTCGCGCAGCTGGTGCCGCCGGAGCTGAAGATGACGCCTCTGAGCGATCAGAGCGTCTTTGTGCGCGCCGCCGTCTCGGGCGTAGTGCGCGAGGCGATCATTGCGGCTGGACTTACCGGCCTGATGATCCTGCTCTTCCTTGGCAGCTGGCGCTCGACGCTGATCATTGCGGTTTCGATCCCGCTTTCGATCCTGACGTCGATTCTGGTTCTGAGCGCTCTTGGCGAGACGATCAACACGATGACGCTTGGAGGGCTTGCGCTGGCCGTCGGTATCCTTGTGGACGATGCGACGGTGACGCTGGAAAATATCGAGCGATTCCTGGAAGAGGGTTACGAGCTGCGCGAGGCCATCCTGGATGGTGCGGCGCAGATCGCGGTTCCGGCACTGGTGTCCACGCTCTGTATCTGCATCGTGTTTCTTCCGATGTTCTTCCTGTCGGGCGTGGCGAAGTACCTCTTCGCTCCTCTGGCAGAGGCCGTCATGTTCGCCATGATCGCTTCGTACATTTTTTCCAGAACGCTGGTTCCGACACTGGCGATGTATCTTCTGCGCCACAAGAACACAGCCCCTTCGCGGAATCCGCTGGTGCGCTTTCAGCGCGGCTTCGAGCGGGCCTTTGAGAGGGTGCGTTCGGCTTATCAGCTTCTGCTGACGCGTCTGGTGCTGAACCGCAAGGCCTTCATTCCGGCCTTCCTCCTGCTCTGCCTCAGCACAGGTCTGATCATTCCGTTCCTCGGCCAGGACTTCTTTCCGAACTCCGATTCGGGCGAGTTTATTCTGCATGTTCGCAGCAAGACGGGAACGCGCATTGAAGAGACGGCGCGGCTTGCCGACCAGGTGGAGCAGGCTCTGCGCCGTAAGATTCCAGCGGCAGAGCTGGACAACATTCTCGACAACATCGGTCTGCCGAACAGCCCCTACAACACCATGCATATGACGAATGGAAGCATTGGGCCGGGCGACGGAGATGTCCTTGTTTCTCTAAAGGAAGATCACCATCCCACGGCGGACTACGTTCGCCAGTTGCGCGCGGAGCTTCCGCGCGAGTTTCCGGGAACGACCTTCTACTTTCTCCCTGCGGATATTACGACGCAGATCCTCAACTTCGGTCTGCCTGCGCCCATCGACGTTCAGATCCAGAGCGCCGATAGCGATGCGAGCGAAGCCATCGCCGCGCAGCTGCTCACGAAGCTGAAGCAGGTTCCGGGACTCGCGGATCTTCGCATTCAGCAGCAGTCGGATTATCCGACACTGGACGTCAACCTGGATCGCACCAAGGCGGCGCAGGGTGGCTTTACGACGCGCGACATTACACAGAGCATGTTGAATACGCTGAGCGGATCGCAGCAGATCTCGCCGATGTTCTTCCTCAATTACAAGAACGGTGTGGTCTATCCGCTGGTGGCCCAGACGCCGCAGTACAGCATCACGTCGACACAGGATATTCAAAATATTCCGATCAACTCTGTGACGCCTACGCCGCGGGCAACGCCCGAGCTTCTCGGCGATCTCGCTTCCATCAAACGCGGACATGAGATGTCGGTGGTCTCGCACTACAACATCCGGCGCGTGGTCGATATCTACGGCAGCGTGCAGGACCGCGATCTGGGAGCTGTTGCAAAGGACGTTCAGAAGATCGTGAGCGCGCAGAAGAATGTGCCGCGCGGCATGTTCCTCTCCATTCACGGACAGGCGGAGACGATGCGCAGTTCGTACACAGCGCTCCTGGTCGGCCTGGTCTTCGCCGTCCTTCTCGTCTACCTGCTGATCGTGGTGAACTTCCAGTCGTGGCTGGATCCGTTCATCATCATTACGGCGCTTCCCGCGGCACTGGGGGGCATCATTCTCTTCCTCTTCCTGACGCACACGACGTTGAGCGTACCGGCCTTGATGGGAGCCATCATGTGCATGGGCGTAGCGACGGCGAACAGTATTCTTGTGGTCTCGTTTGCGAAGATCAAGTATGAAGAACATGGCGACGCGATCCTGGCGGCGATTGAAGCGGGCGCTACGCGCTTCCGTCCGGTGGTGATGACGGCGCTGGCGATGATCATCGGCATGATCCCCATGGCGCTTGGCATGGGCGATGGTGGCGAGCAGAACGCGCCGCTGGGCCGCGCCGTGATCGGCGGCCTGTTGTGCGCGACGCTGGCTACGCTGGCGTTCGTGCCCGCCGTATTCGCTCTTCTTCACGGACGTCGCAAAGGCGTCGCGGGACAGGCTCACCCGGCGAACGAGGTGGCGCATGCGTAAGGATTCAGTTGGCGAAACAGTACACGGAAGCAAACCGGAGGACAGGATGGATCAGCAGCGCGACCCACACAACACGAACGAGACCTTCCATGACGAGGCCGCTCGCGCACACGATGCGCCCGTTCGCATCGACACAGAGGCCCGGCTTGGCCGCGGCCCCATTCTCGTCGTCGGACTTGTGCTCCTGCTGGTGGTGGTTCTTGTCTTCGCGGGCATACATAGCCGCGCTTCGGCGGAGAACAAGCTACGGCACGATACGGCGGAGGCGGCGGTTGACCCTGTGTTTGTGACCTCGCCCAGCGGCGGCGCAAAGGCGCAGGAGATCCGTCTTCCCGCAAACACGCAGGCGTTCATCGATACACCGATCTTTTCGCGCACGAATGGCTACCTGCTCAAGTGGTATGCGGACATCGGCACAAGCGTTCGCAAGGGGCAGCTTCTGGCGGTGATTCAGACGCCGGAGGTAGACCAGCAGGTCGCGCAGGCGAAGGCCGATGTAGCGACGGCGCAGTCGAACGAGCAGATCGCGGAGATCACCGCCAATCGCTGGAAGACGCTTCTGGCGAAGAACGCTGTGTCGAAGCAGGAGACGGACCAGGCAACGAGCGATCTGACCTCGCGGCAGTCCGCATTGAACAGCGCGAAGGCGAACCTGAGCCGGCTCGAACAGTTGCAGGACTTCGAGCGCATCTATGCACCTTTCGATGGTGTGGTGACGGCGCGCAACGTCGACATCGGATCGCTCGTCCAGGCAGGTGATAGCAATACGCCCCACAGCGAGCTCTTCCATATGTCGGCTGTTGGAACGCTGCGCCTCTTCGTTCCGGTACCCGAAGTCTATGCGGGCGCTGTACACAATGGCGCAAAGGTTGCTGTGACCTCTGACGCGTTCCCGAACGATAAGTTCGAGGGCACGGTCGTGCGCAACTCCAATTCCATCGACGCCTCTTCACGTACGTTGAACGTTGAAGTGGATCTTCCGAACTCCACGCACAAGATGCTTCCGGGGCAGTATGCCTTTGTGCACATTCCGATTCCTTCGGGCGCAAGCTCGATGACGCTTCCTTCCAACACGCTTCTCTTCCGTGCAGAGGGTCTGCAGGTCGGCGTCGTGCACGGCGACCGCGTACACCTTACGCCGGTCACCATCGGTCACGACTATGGAGCAACCGTTGAGATCACGGCGGGTCTGCAGCCTACGGACAAGGTGGTTCTGAATCCTTCAGACTCCCTCGCCGAAGGCGCGCATGTTCACGTCGAGCAAGGAAAAGACCAGTGAAAACTCCAAGCTACATACTTGCCGCATCTGCAGTCTCGCTGCTGCTTCTGGCAGGCTGCAAGGTTGGACCGAATTACAAGACGCCGAACGCGATTCTTGCACCTGCGTTCAAGGAGGCTCCACCTACGACCTTCGCCGAGGGCTGGAAGACCGTGCAGCCTTCGGACACGGCACTGAAGGGCGACTGGTGGACGCTCTTCAACGACCCGCAATTGAACGCGCTCGAAGTACAGGTCGATACTGCCAACCAGGATCTGAAATCCGCCGAGGCCAACTTCCGCGCGGCCCGTGCGCAGATCGGCTACTCGCGTTCGTTCGAAGCACCAACGATCTCGACCGCGCCTTCCACGAGCGCCGTGCGCTACTCGGCGAACCAGCCATACTTCAACCGCTCACTGGCCAGCAACGGCACGGGCAATCTCTCTGTGCCTGTCGATCTCAACTATGAGATCGATCTCTGGGGACGCGTGCGCCGTGGCGTGACGCAGGCACGTGCGAATGCGCAGCGTGCAGATGCGGACCTGGAGAACGCGCGTCTTAGTCTGCATGCCGAGCTCGCGATGGATTACTTCAATCTTCGCGGAGCGGATGCGCAGGAGCAGCTGCTCGACAACACGATCAAGGTCTACACGGACGCCTTGAAACTAACGCAGGACCGCTACGATGGCGGCGTTGCGCCGATGTCCGATGTGGCCCAGGCGCGCACGCAGCTGGACCAGGCAATCGTGCAGCGAACCGACGTGGATGCCATGCGCGCTCAGAATGAGCACGCGATCGCGGTGCTGATTGGAAAGGCGCCCGCCGAACTGACGATTCCACCGACGGCGCTGGATATGGCTGGGCAGACGCTGCCTGCGATCCCCGGCGTTCTTCCAGCGACGCTTCTCGAGCGTCGACCGGACATCGCATCACAGGAGCGCAGCATGGCTGCGGCGAACGAGCAGATCGGTATTGCGCAGGCGGCGTACTATCCCACGCTTTCGCTCAGCGCGTCTGCGGGGTTTACGGGAAGCTCCGTACTCAACTGGTTTACCTGGCCCAGCCGCTTCTGGGCTGTCGGACCGCAGCTTTCGCAGACGATCTTCGATGCGGGACGCCGCCGTTCCGTGAAGGCGATCGGCGTTGCGCAGTATGACGAGACGGTTGCAAACTACCGGCAGACGACGCTTACCGCATTTCAGCAGGTGGAAGACAACCTGGCTGTGTTGCGCGTTCTGGAGACCGAGGCGCAGCAGCAGCATGCGACGACAGTTTCTGCCGAGGAGTCGCAGTCGCTCTTTGAGACGCGCTACGAAGGCGGCGTCGATACGTATCTGCAGGTGGTGACGTGGCAGACGGCGGCGCTGAACAATCAGCGGAATGAGATCGATATTCTGCAGCGTCGTTTGAATGCGAGTGTGTTGTTGATCAAGGCGCTTGGCGGTGGGTGGGACCGCAAGAGCTTACCCGCTTTGTAGTGGCCGGTGGGGAATTGATCGGGAGGCAGACCTTTTTGGTCTGCCTCTTTTTTTGGGTCGCGCAGAGCGCGCAAACTAGACTTTTAGGAAACTCAACCGGGAAAACCAAAACCGGGTGCCGGGTGCCCCATACATGCGCAGCTTCATCGCGCATGTGTGGGTATTCGCGCGAGCGCGAACCGCTCTATTGAGTCCCCATTCCTTCCATCAAAAGACTACTTCTTCAGATTCGGCCCGATCGCCACCACAAAATACTCCGCATTCGTCGTCCCGATATTCTTCAGCCCATGCAGCTCCTGCGAAGCCGCATAGAGAATATCCCCCGGTCCCGCCGTCTCCTGCCTGCCGCTTACAAGCCACGAGACCGTCCCGCTCCGTATCAGAAGCAGCTCCGAGTGCATGTGTTGATGGGGTGGGTGCGGCGCACGCCCGGCCAGGAGCATCGTCTCGTGCATCTCCAGACCCTCGCCCGTCGGCAGAGTCCCGCTCAGGATCGCGCGGCTCTCCCCGTTTTCACTCTTGGTCACCTTCAAGTCGTTGTAACGAAAGACCGTATTGTGCGCCAGCCGAGCCGTACCATCGACCGTCCCCGCCGGTCCGGCCTTCGCTCCCGAAGCAGGTTCCTGTGCAGCAGCCAAAGCAGGCCCGAGCAGTGCAAGCGCGGGCAGAGCAGACAGAAGATCACGTCGATTTTGCATGCCGCATCCTAACCTGCGCTCTCCACAAACCACAATCCGTGGTTGCGGCAGGTTCAGATTGAGTTTGGCCACATACAGTAAGTGCAATGAAATGAATGTTTTATGGAAAGAAGGCGGGAAACGCTTCCGTCGCCCTATCCGTGGCGGATATACAAAGGAACGGTTTCTCAGCTCGCCTAGGCAGTAGAGCTCTGCTGCTGCGCCGCCGTTTCGCCAAGCGCCGCTCCATCCCAGAGCAGGACATCGAAGGCCACCGCAGGATGCACCTCCGCGCCATTGCCAGCGTGCTCATGCTGCATCCGGAGATGCTGCAGCACCAGCTTCCTCTCCAACTGTCGCACCTGTACGCGTCCCTGCCAGAAAACCACGAAGCCCTGTCCACACACCTGACAACGAACATCATTTCCCATCATCGATTTCTTACAGATCACACGCATAAAGACATCCTTGCAAACCCTTGCACAAAAAGGACAATAAATTTTCCCAAAGGAACCTGATATTCCACCTGCGTCTTTTCGTCTCCCGCTTTCGAGCCATGACCATTAGGCAAAGGGAAAAAAATTCTGGCCATCCATCCAGACACGACGCAGATTCGCACCCGTTCCTCCACATGTCTCCCATTTCCGTGGAAACCGTGGATAAGTCCAGCTTTCCTCGGTCTCCACACCCAGGCTGTTGAAATTAAGGGCCTTAATTCCTCGCGGCCTGCTTGCGCGGGACCGCCTTTTCCGTTAATCCCACCGGCTTCTTCCGCCTGTGGATGATCTCCCTCTGTGCAGAATGCGTACATCCAGTGACACTCGCCGCACCTTCCCTCCAACCTTCCGCGTCTTCCTGTTTCCGCTCACCGTGTTTTCTATTTAAAGACACAGGCTCAAACCGCCTGCTCTCCGCAACATAGGACGGTCTTCCACTTTTCCAACAGCAACGGCTTCTGCTACTAGAAAAGTCTCTTATTTATCTGTTGTTTTTTAGAAGCCTTCGTCGCTGGCGCGACGAAAAGCAAAAGCCCTGTTTTCCTAAACAAAGCCCTGCGATTCACACCCTGAAAAACCGGCTAACACCCGCTAGAATCAAACCCATATCGCAGGCCATGAAGGCAGTGATACGCTTGTGGCCAACCGCCCGTAAAAGCTTCTGGAGGATCAAATCGTGTCGACCGCTGCCTCTCCGCTCACCTCTGGCACCTCCGCTGCACCGACCGGCAACCTGGAGATCTCGGTCTCCCGCTCGGAGCTTCTGCGCGAACTCACCGCGGCGCAGTCCGTCGTCGAGCGCAAGACCACGATCCCGATCCTGTCGAACTTCCTCTTCGAAGCCGACGAAGACCGTCTGACCATCACGGCCACCGACCTCGATCAGTCGCTGCGCACCTCCTGCTCGGCCAAGGTCAAAAAGCCCGGCGCCTGCACCATCCCCGCACGCAAGCTCTACGACTACATCAAGCTCCTCCCGGACGGCGAGATCTCCATCAAGCTCATGGACAACCACTGGGTCCAGATCCGCGCCGGTCGCTCCAACACAAAGATGGTCGGCATGGC
>Ga0157290_10000061_pt1 | contig 36145 bp, 31 predicted proteins | sample NitcycUS149409B1_FD_108389 | JGI IMG/M metagenome (GOLD analysis project Ga0157290, IMG submission 108389) | Soil microbial communities from Arlington Agricultural Research Station in Wisconsin, USA - Nitrogen cycling UWRJ-S149-409B-1 | ecosystem: Environmental > Terrestrial > Soil >...
GAGTCCCTTGACGACGGCGCCGGTCTTCTTGTCGCGCACGACGACGTTAGTGAGGACGAGTTCGCTGCGAACGTTGAGCGTAAAGACCTGCGACTGCGCGTTGCCCTGCTGCTGAATCTGTCCGGACTGGGCGGGCAGAGAACTTATGCAAAGCGCTGCGAGCAGGGGCGCCGCTACGACGGCACGCACGGGGGCGAGAAGATAGACTGCTGACATCCTACTGCCATCCTGTATGCGCTGTTTCAAAACCGATACCTCGCCTGGACAGTGAGTTGACGCGGGCTGGCCGTACTGGTGACACGTCCAAAGGTAGCCGAGTTCAGCACCGTGTTGATGCCAGCGTATTGCACGGTGTTGAAGGCATTGTTGGCGGTGACGCGCGCTTCGAAGGACTTGGTCCCACCGAAGCTCTGCGTGCGTGCCAGAGACATATTCATACTTACCGTGCCTGGGCCTTCGATGGAGTTACGCGAGGCGGTTCCGTAACCTGAAGGAGAGGTGGGCGCAGTAAAGGCGGAGTTATTGAACCATAGAGAGGAACTTCCCGGGCCGCTGATCGACTGAGAAAAGACGCGGTCAGGACGCAGGGTGTAGTTGCCACCGGACGCCACCTGCGCAATCGTAGAGGCGTAGCTGGGCGTGAAGTAAGTGCCTGAAGCAAAGGTGAAGGTGCCCGAGACGGAGAAGCCGTCCAGGATCTTCGGCATCACGCCTCCCTGGTTGAAGAAGGCACGGTTCGGGCCGAACGGAAGCTCAAAGACGTAGTTGCCCGAGACGGAGTGCCTCACATCGAAGCTGGAGTTGCCATATTCCAGATCGAGACGCTGATCGTTCTGCGCGATGATGTTGCCTCCGCTGCCACCGATGCTGGAGGCGTTGTCGATGGAGTGGCCGTAGACGTAGCTTGCGCCGAGGGCGATGCCCTTTTGCATGCGTTTGCGAGCGTTGATCGTGAGGGAGTTGAAGCGCGAGTCGGCGATGGAGTCTTCGTAGGTGAAGGCCGTAGCGTCCGCAGAGGTGACGCCTGTGGCGGTGTGATTTGGTGCGCGAAGGAGATCGAGATCGCCGCCAAAGGAGCCGTTGTAACCGACGTTGAGTACGATGCCGAGCGGAAGTGTCTTCTGGATATCTGCGTTGACGACCTGCACACGGCCAAGACGGTAGTTGCGATTGACGGCGAAGTTGTTTTGCGTCGTGGTGGAGGCCGTGCAGCCGAAGGAGTTGGCAAGGGTGAAGGTGCCGTAGGTCCCGCATCCGCTCTGTCCAGCCGTGTTGGTCTGCGTGATGGCGAAGGGTGGCTGCGACTGCAGGCTGCGTGCGAAACGGCTGTATTGGCCGGTGTTGTAGTTGATGCCGTATCCCGCGCGGATGACCGTCTGCTTTGGCCATTTGGGACGATAGGCGATGCCGATGCGCGGAGAGAACATCGTGCGGTCGGGCTGCACGAGCGAGCGCGGAAACTTGCCACTGAAAGGCCCGGTGCCATTGGCTACGACAGCGGCAACCTGTGTGAAGTCTGCGTTGTGATCGAGATTGACGAGGCGATCGAACTTTTCGACGTAAGGCGCGAAGTACTCGTAACGAATACCGGCGTTGACGGTGAGGTTGGGAAGAAGGCGGAAGTCGTCGTTGACGTAACCATCCCAGACGGTTTCGCGCAGATACGTCTTGAAGGATGCGGCCTGGATCTTGGACTGCTGAGGAGCTCCGAGGAGGAAGTCAGCGAAAGAGCTTCCCGTCGGTGTGTTGGCGGTCGTTGTATCCCTGGAAGGAGCTGTTGTGGCGTATCCGGTGAAGGTCAGCGAGCCCAGAACATTCGAGGAGCCGAGGACGTCGTAGTGGACTCGGCGCACATCGAAACCGAGACGCAGATTATGTTTCTTGTGGTTCCAGCTGACGACGTCTCCGAAGGCGATCGTCTGATTGACGCTGTCGGTGGGATTTCCTCCGCCAAAGCTCGTGAAGTTGGTCAGGCTTATGACCGGCAGGCCGCTGTAAAAACCCGGCGTGACAGTAGAGGGCTTAGGAACGTTGATGCCTGCAGCTGCCGTGGGATCGATTGGCGTGCCGGTATAAAGATTGGTCGTAAGGGCATGCGAACGGTTCCAGTTGAGCGTGATGTTGTTATTGAAGCGGCCATACCCGATGGAGTATCCGACGCCAAGGCCGTAGCCATCGGAAGCCGCCTTCGTGTCCTGCACGGCGAAGGTGCCAAGACTATCGCTGGCGCCATGTTGATAGTTGAAGCTCGCGTTGAAGTTCTGGCGCAGCGATTTGGGAGCGTCCTGGCGCTGCCTGCGTCCACCGCCTGCGCTCCCGCCAAACCCGCCACCGAAGTTGGGCTGCGCTCCGATGTTGCGCACGAAGCGCGCGGAGAGAGCGGCGGTGTTGTTCCCGGCGGCGGCTATGCGCTGGTAGTTGTAGTTCTGCGTGTTGGTGGCAATGTTGGGCAGAGGGTAGTACGTGAGCAGATTCTGCGCAGCGCTTGAGAGACGGTCGGGGCAGATCACGTTGGTCTGCGCATTGCAAACGAAGGGCGCGTTTGTCGTTGGATCGTAGATGGTGACTGGAGTGGCGACGCCGTTGACCGTCTGCGTAAGGCCGCTGAAATCGCCGGTGCGTTGGGCTACGGTAGGCACGGTGGCGTAGGCATTGAACGGCGTGATGGTGCGTCCGCCTGTGAGATTGAGGAAGACGAACTGCTTTGGGTTCGGTTGGGTGAGTCCAGGGATATAAGGGGATCCAACGAAGCTGGCACCGTAGCGATTGCTGCTGTAGTCGGGCTTCACCGCAGTGCCAGTCAAGGAGTACGGCGTAGCATCGAGGGCGCCGTTGCCGCCCTGATAGAAGACGTTGCCGTGGATCGCCGTGGGATTCATGTTGCGGAAGGCACCACCGCCGAAGCCGCCACCGCCACGTCCACCACGCCCTCCGCCTCCTGGCCCACCTCCGCCGGGACCACCCATGCCTGCTGGTCCTCCACCCATCATGCCGCCGAGCATACCGACGACGGCCGTAGCGATATCGCCGTTGCCACCGCCGTTGGCGCGCGCCTGGGCCATGGCGTCCTGGATGCGGTTGCGGATCTCGTCTTCGGAGAAGTTGGCGAGGCCGTTCGTGGTGCCTGTCTGTCCGCTGACGCTGACGGAGTCGGTGAGATCGCTTCCACCGGAGATCGAGGGCAGCGCCGCTCCACTGGCGCCTCCCCCGACGGTAGCGTCGCTGGTCTGCGCATCACCACCGGATGCGATGCCAAGCGATTGAAGACCGCGCGAGAGCGTCTGCGCGTTGAGACCCGTGGAAGCTTCCGCTCCTGCTGCGGCATCGCGTGCGGCGACGCGGCTGGCGAGTTCCATGTGGAAGGCCGCCGTGCCCGCGTGGGTTGTGGCATTGAGGAGAACCTCCTGCGTGGTCGCAGCAAAGGCTGCAAGTTCCGCGCGGATAACGTATCGACCGTTGCGCGGGATGGCGAGAGCGTAGCTTCCATCGATGTCGGTAGAGGTGGTGTACTTTTTGCCGGTGAGGCTGTTGGTCGCTGTGATGGCGACGCCGGGAAGAGGGACGCCCTGGGACTTTGAGTCAGCGGGGCCAGCAATCACCGTTCCACGAATGGTTCCGCCCTGAATCTCTGCGGAGGCAGCAGGCGTGGCAGAGACGGCCGGTGCCGTTGCGGGTGCCGCATCCTGCGCGCAGAGCGGCAAGGAGACGGCAGCACTCACCGCCATGACGAATGCCAGTACATGTGTCTTCAAGCTTCCGTCCTTTGTGTATCGATCGCTCTACCGCTCTGAATCATGTGGCGGTGCACTTCGCAAAAAACTACTGCTGTGCAGAGGGTGGAGCAGGAGCGCCGTCTGGCCGGGGACGACGTGGCTCCGTGATGGTCAGCGTTGTGGGAACGAAGACGCCGCTCTTGAGTGCGCCGCGCCCGGTGATGTATTCGCCGACCTTTACATCGGCGAGGGTGATGGATTCGCCCGCAGGAGGCGTGTCAGACGCTGCACCGCCACCGCTCATCCCCGTGCCAGCCGCCATGCCGCGACCACCGCCGCCCTTGCGGAAAGAGGTGTTTTCGTCGACGGCGATCACCTGCTCCACGTTGTCGGGACGCATGACGGTGATCTTCAGTTCGTCGATTTTTGTGATGCGGCCAGCGATGAAGGTCTTGCCGAGATTCTCGCGCATCTCCTTTGCGCGCGCCTTCACCTCCGCAGCTTGCTCTGGCGTCATGACGGCGACCACGGCGGCGTGGATCTCGTGCTTGCCGGGCTCCTGCATACCCATGGCCATGACGTTATCGCCGACCTTGATGTCGGTGGTCTTTACGGGCTGCCGGTCTTTCATCAGACGCGTATTCGCCGTGAGATCGACGGTGTAGGTTTCGCCGGTTTCGTCCTTCAGACTAAGAACGGTGTCGCTGATGGCGGTGACGGTGCCAGCGACGCCATTGCCGCGACCGAAGCCCATGCCTCCACGACGTCCCTGCCGCTGCCCGCCACCCTGGGCGGCGTCGCCTGCAGGCGCGTCCTGCGCATGTATCGCCAAACTCATCGAACCTACGAGAACCAGACCGATCAGAGCACGCATTGTAAAAACCCCCACGCAACAACCGTATGCCAATACAGACGCATTTGTTTTGGGAAAGACGCTCTCCTGGACGAAAATCCAAAGAGGAGGCTGACTGATACACTCGCTTTCACTTCCAGCAGAGAAACCTCCGGAGAAATCGCCCATGTCCACGACGCACCATGCACCGACGCCCGCCTTTCGCCCCTTCGTTCCCGATAGCGAGAACCGGCCTGAACTTACGGTTCGGGCGATCCTAATTGGAGCGGTCTTCGGCGTGCTCTTCGGCGCGGTGACGGTGTATGTCGGTCTGCGCGCGGGTTTGACGGTGGGAGCGTCGATCCCGATCTCGGTGCTGTCGATCTCGATCCTGCGTGTGCTGGGGCGGTCGTCCATTCTGGAGAACAATATTGTTCAGGCCACTGGAAATGCGGGGCAGTCGATCGCCAGCGGCGTGATCTTTACGCTGCCTGCGTTGATCTTTCTGGGCTTCGACCTGGAGTATGCCCGCATCTTCGCGCTGGCGCTCTTTGGCGGTTGGCTGGGTGTGCTCTTCATGATTCCGCTCCGACGACAGTTGATTGTGGAGGAGCACGGAACGCTCACCTATCCCGAGGGAACGGCATGCGCCGATGTGCTGATCGCGGGAGAGCGCGGCGGTTCGTTTGCTTCGCGCGTCTTCCTCGGGCTTGGGCTGGGTGGTCTGTATACGCTGTTTCAGAACGACAACCTGTTTGGTTTGTTTCCTTCCACGCCAGCGTATAACCCGGACTTCGGCGAGCAGCATCTGCTGAAGGGCGCTTCCATTCGTGCGGACGTGACGCCGGAGTATTTGGGCGTGGGCTACATCATCGGGATCCGCGTGGCGGCGATCATGCTGGCGGGCGGCGTTTTCTCCTGGCTGGTGCTGATGCCCGCGATCTACTTCTTCGGATCGCACCTGACATCGCCGCTGTATCCGGCAACGACGCTGATTAAAGACATGTCCCCTTCCGATATGTGGAAGACGTATGTTCGTCCCATGGGTGCAGGTGCTGTTGCGTGCAGCGGTTTGATTACCGTCTGCCGCAGCCTGCCGACGATTCTCGGTGCGTTGGCGGGGACCTTCCGCAAGAAGGCCGTTGCGGGTGAAGCCGTAAAGAGCGCTGCACGCACGGAGCATGATCTGCCGAACTCTGTGGTCTATGGCGGATCGCTTCTGCTGGTCGTCATCATGTTTGCCTTTCTGCAGTTCAAGCCCGTGCCGGGAGCGCAGGTGGGAGCGCTGGCGAACATCGCTGCGGCTCTGCTGGTGGTGGTCTTTGGATTTCTTTTTGTCACGGTAAGCGCGCGCATCGTGGGTATCGTCGGAAGCTCGGCTTCGCCGGTCTCTGGAATGACGATTGCCACGCTGATGGCGACGACGGCGATCTTCCTGGTGAAGGGATGGACGGCGCCCGCGTTTGGCGCGCTGGCGATTACGATTGGCGGCATCGTCTGTATTGCGGCTTCGAATGCGGGCGATGTTTCGCAGGATCTGAAGACGGGTTTTCTGATCGGAGCGACGCCGTGGAAGCAGCAGCTTGCGGTGATGGTGGGCGTGATCGTTTCAGTGTTTTCGATTGGACTTACGCTGAAGGCGATGAACACGGGGCTGGAGGAGTTTCGGCGGATCTCGACACCGATTGTGTTGAATGTCGCGGCACTGCCGGAGGGCGTGCAGTTGAAGGGCGCATTTCCTCGCCCGCACATCCTGCTCTCCGATCCGAAGGACAAGGCGCATCGCGAGGAGGTCAATAACGCCTCACATTACACACTGGTGAATGCGATTGGATCGAACACGATCGACGACGGCAAGTACCTGATGAATCCCGACACCGGAGCGCTGGAGGTGCAGTGGATCCAGGGCATTGGCAGCGAGAAGGCCGCCGCGCCGCAGGGCAAGCTGATGGCGACAGTGATCAACGGCATTCTGTCGCACCGTCTGCCGTGGGCGCTGGTGCTGCTGGGCGTGGCACTGGTGATCATGGTGGAGCTGCTGGGCGTGCGCAGCCTGACGCTGGCGGTAGGAGCGTATCTCTCCATTGCGACGACGCTGGCGATCTTTGTGGGCGGCGTGATGCGTTGGATGGTGGATCGCGCGATGGCCAGGCACAAAGCGCAGGCTCTGCTGACGACGCGGACGATCGACGAAATGCAAGCGGATGTGACGAACAACGAGGCACTCACGGATCTCGACAATGAGGAGATCTCGCCGGGGTCGCTCTATGCTTCGGGGTTGATTGCTGCCGGCGGCATTGTTGGTCTGATGGGCGTGGCGATTCGTCTGTACGAAGCCGCCACGGATCACGTGATGCCGAGGTTCAGCGATCACAATCCGCTGCATCATGATCCCTTGAGCGTAGTGATGTTTGCGCTGCTGGCGTTCAGCCTTTACTACTTTGCGCGAAAGCCGCTTGGGGAGACAAAGTAAGACCTAAATCCGTCTGTGCGCTCCGCGACCCCACCCTTTCGCATAAAGCCGCGAAAGAATGGGGCACAGATTTCTTGCTACTGGCTAATTACTGCCGTTCCCAATATCGGAAGCAGCCGCGATGGCGCTCTTTTCGTCGCAGTACTCTTCAATGGCGTGGGCAAGTGTCCCCTGCGCTTCGAGAATGAACTCGATCGCGTCGCGTCCCGCTCCCTGGCCGCCGGAGTGCGGTGTGATCCAGTGGACGGTGTCTTTCACGATCTGGCGGGCGTTGGCTACGCCGATGGCGAGGCCGCAGACGCGGAGCACGGGCAGATCGACGACGTCGTCTCCGACGAAGCAGATCTGGTCGAGAGTGGCGCCGGTCTTTTCCATGATCTCGCGGACGGCGTTCATCTTGTGCGCCTGGCCCATGTAGAGGTATTCGAGGCGCAGATCGCGGGCGCGGAGGGCGACCGTGTCTGAGACGCGCTTGGTCACGAAGCCACAGGTGAGACCCGCGATGCGGGCGAGCGAGATGCCCAGGCCGTCGTGGGCGCTGAAGCCTTTGGCCTCAACGAAGCTGGTGGAGTGGATGCCGAAGCCTCCCTTGTCTTGCAGGGCGGCGATGCCCTTGGTGTGGACGGTCTCCTCGGTTCCGGCGGGTTTGGGGAAGACCCAGATGCTGCCGTCGGTGAGGACGCCGTCTACGTCGAAGAGGAGGATTTTGATGTTCTTGGCACGGGCAATGGCGTCGGGAGTGGCTTCAAAGGGCATGAGGTGATTGTAGTTGCTCGGATTCGATAGAGTGGAGGGATGGCGAAGGCGGCGAAATCGGGGTTGACGGAACGGCTGGGGCATACGTTTCGAGATGCGAAGCTGCTGGATCTGGCGCTTACGCATAGCTCGCTCGCGTTCGAGGCAGGTACGGCGTCCGAAAGCAATGAGCGCCTGGAGTTTGTGGGCGACGCCGTGGTTGGGTTGATCGTGGCAGAGAGCCTGTTTCAGCGGTTCCCGGCCCTGGGCGAGGGTGAACTGACGCGCATGCGTGCGCTTCTTGTAAGCCGCAAGCATCTCGGAGAGGTCGGCGCACGGCTGGGGCTGGGCGAGTATCTGCAACTGGGCCGCGGCGAAGAACAGAGCGGCGGGCGGAAGAAGCCTGCGTTGATGGCGAACGCGATGGAGGCTGTGCTGGCGGCGGTGTATCTAGATGGTGGTTTGAACGCCGTGCAGAAGATTGTGGAGCGTGAGGTCATCCTTCCCAAGATGTCCGAACTGGAGCGCGCGGCGGGGGAGCAGACGCACTTCGGCGGCGTTGTGGGCGACTACAAATCGGCTCTTCAGGAGCTGCTGCAGGCGGGAGGTGTGGGTTCTGCCGTTGCCCGATACGTGACGGCGGAGGAGAGCGGGCCGGACCATCGCAAACATTTTCGTGTGGAGTTGATGCTGGTCGAAGGCGACGCAGCGGCCAGGAAAGAGACTCTGCTGGCCGTAGGCGAGGGACCGACCAAGAAGGCGGCGCAGCAGAAGGCCGCTGAGATCGCGTTTCTCCAGCTGCGAGGGAAGACTGCTTGAGTGAAGTACCGCAGCACGGAGTTCTTCCAACGCTGCAGTCCATGCTGCGTGCGACCGTGGTGGCCGTATTTGTACTGACGTTTTTGCTACAGCCGTATCGGATTCCTTCGGCATCGATGGAAAAGACGCTGCTGGTAGGCGATTTTCTGCTGGTAAACAAGCAGGCGTTGGCACCGGCGGGGCATTGGGGATGGCTTCTGCCTTACCGCAGGATCCAGAGGGGGGATGTTGCTGTCTTCTATCAGCCGGTGACCGACACGCTGCTGGTAAAGCGCGTGATTGCCGTGGGAGGAGACACCCTTGCACTGCATGCGGGGCAGGTGATTTTGAACGGAACACCGCGGTCCGAAGGTTATGCGGTCTATGCTCCGGCTGGACGGAGCCGGTTTCGTGATGATTTTCCCAACATGCAGGAGCGCGATCCGGATACGGACGCGGCCTGGTGGGTGGAGATGCGCTCTCTTGTACACAGCGGCGCCCTGCAGGTGCCCGGCGGAGACGCCTTTATGATGGGCGACAATCGCAACAACAGCCAGGACAGCCGTTACTGGGGATTTGTGCCGGAGAGCAGGATCGTCGGTTCGCCGCTGCTCGTTTACTTTTCGGTGCGCGGAGACGAAGAGGGCAGCTTCTGGCACCGTTTGCGGCGTCTGGGCCGCTGGCGCAGGGTGCTTTCGGTGGTTCGATAGAGGCAGGACAGGAGAGAAGCAGTGGCAAAGATTGTTCAGGAAGAGCAAGAGCGCAAGGAGACACTTCTGGAGTCGATCTCCGGTATGGCCTATGTGCTGGTCATCGGTTTATTTGTGCTGACCTTCGTTGCGCAGAACTTCGAGATTCCCTCTCCGTCCATGGTTCCTACGCTGTTGATTGGCGACCATGTACTGGTGGACCATGCCGCCTTTGCTCCACCGGCGAAGTGGATGCCGTTGATACCCTACCAAAGCATCCGGCACAACGATGTGGTGGTATTTCTGAAGCCCAACCCAGAGTCCCCGGACCTGATCTTAGTAAAGCGGGCGATCGGCCTGCCGGGCGACAGGATTCACCTGCGGCATGGCATTCTGTACCGGAACGGTGTGGCGCAGAATGAGCCGCAGATCTCCGTGCCCGACGATAGCGATCCTGCTCACACCTATGAGCCGTTTCGGGATGACTTTCCGAGCGGTCCCGCCGACGCGCTGATGACCGCAACCTGGGCGAACGAATGGCAGAGCCATGTCGTAAATGGCGAACTGGTGGTGCCGGACGACATGATCCTGGGATTGGGCGACAACCGCGTGGGTTCGCTGGATAGCCGTTTCTGGGGTTTCATTCCGCGGAAGGCCGTTCTCGGACGCCCGCTCTTCGTGTACTGGTCGTTCATGACTCCGGAAGACCAGCAGTATAAGACCAGCGCGGGCGAGCGCGTGGCTTTCTTTACCCATGTCGTGATCCATTTCTTTGACCGGACGCGATGGAAGCGCACCTTTCACCGGATTGTCTGATTTGCGCCCAAGTTGACCCAATCCAGGCTTTTCCTGCGTTGGACTTCCGTTGTGGAGGCGGGTTCCGTACACTGGATTGGGGTCGGTGAGGCACAACTTTGTCAGAAACAGTCGTGGAGAAGCAGCAGGCCGTGGAAGTCGTAGAGGAGCGCAAGGAGACTCTGCTGGAGTCGATCTCCGGCATGGCCTTTGTGCTGGTGGTGGGCCTGTTTGTGCTGACGTTTGTTGCGCAGAACTTCGAGATTCCGTCGTCTTCGATGGTGCCGACGATGTTGATCGGCGACCACCTCGTGGTGGATCACACGACCTTTGCCCCGCCCACGAAGTGGATGCCCCTGGTGCACTATCGCCCGGTGCAGCACGGCGACATTATCGTTTTCCTGAAGCCCAATCCAGAATCTCCGGACCTGATCCTGGTGAAGCGCGCGATCGGTCTGCCGGGAGACCGCATTCATCTGCGGCATGGTGTGCTCTACTTGAACGGCGTGGCGCAGGTCGAACCGCAGATCTCCATGCCGGATGACGGCGACCCGATGCATGGGTACCAGACGTATCGCGACGATTTTCCCAGCGCTCCGCCGGACGATAGCAACGTGACGGCGCTTTGGGCGACGGAGTTGCAGAGCCATGTTGTAGACGGCGACCTGGTGGTGCCTGAGGGCAAGATCTTCGGCATGGGCGACAACCGTTTGGCCTCGCTCGATGGCCGCTTCTGGGGCTTTATTCCAAAGGAAGCCGTGCTGGGACGACCGATGTTTATCTACTGGTCGTTCATGACCTCCGAAGACCAGATGTACAAGACGAGCGCAAACGAGCGCATCGCGTTCATGGGCCACATCCTTCTGCATATCTTTGACCAGACGCGGTGGAAGCGTACGTTCCACAGGGTAGTGTGACGACCCTGGAAACAAAGAGCGGTATGAGCGTTCTACGGAAGCGACTGGTGATTGCGGCATGCGTGCTGCTGGCGCTTGTGGTCCTGGCACTGCTGCCCCCGCTGATCAATGTGAACCGCTATCAGCGGCGCATCGCATCAAGCATCTCCCGAAGCGTGGGACGTCCGGTGCACCTGGACAGCGTGAGCATGAACCTGCTTCCCTTGCCCGGATTTACGCTGGAAAACTTTGTTGTAAGCGAAGATCCGCAGTTTGGAGCGGAACCCGTCATGCGTGCCGATGAAGTGACGGCAACGCTGCGTGTGAGTTCGCTCTGGCGAGGCAAGCTGGAGTTTTCCACGATCAGCCTAACGGCGCCAAGCGTCAATCTCGTCCGCAACGCAGCGGGACGCTGGAACCTGGAGACAATCCTCCTTCAGGCGTCTCAGATCGATGCCGCACCCACGCAGCAGAAGCGTGCAGGATCGACGCCGCGCTTCCCTTATATCGAAGCCACCGATGCGCGCGTGAATGTAAAGCTGGGCGATGAGAAGACACCCTTCAGCCTCACCGGTGCAGAGTTTGCCCTCTGGCTGCCCGATCCGCAGGAGTGGCGGCTTCGACTGAAGGCCAAGCCCGCTCGGACCGACACGGATGCCAGCGATACGGGAGAGCTTCGCGTGGAGGCGACGCTTCGGCGCGCTGCCAGGATGGGCGATGTTCCTATCCAGGCGGAAGCGGTCTGGCGGCGGACGCCCTTGGGTGAAGCGAGCAAAGTCATACTTGGGTACGACGCGGGCTGGAGAGGCGATGCTGCCGCAGAGGTGAAGGTAGACGGCACACTGGGGGACGCCTCCGTGACGGCCACGCTTCATCTCGCGGATGTTCGACGCTCGGATTTCGTTCCTGCGAGGCTGATGGAGATCGACGCACACTGCGAGGCGCGGGCGACGGGTGTTCTGCGGGAGTTGCGCGGTTTACGATGCTCGATTCCAGTGGATGCCGCGGCTTCAACCGGGATAGAAGCTGTAGGTCCGATCGTGGGGGCTAACGCCGGAACGCTTGCGCTGACGGGCGATGTGCCGCGCCTGCTGGATTGGAAGTCGGCGGACCTGCAGGCGAGTCTGTCCGGTGTGGCTCCGGGCTATGCCTTGGACTGGCTGCGTCTGTTCTCACAGAGAATCCCGCAGTCGCTGAGCGCGACGGGCGAGATGCATGGGACGTTCTCTTACGGTCCGGCTACCGCTGGCCTGTGGGCGGGAGGTGGTAGCTGCGACTGCGCTCTGTCTCTGCCCTTACAGACGAGCGGAGCCCTACTCTCCAAGGCCACGACGGAACGTCTGCCGATCCATGCGGACGCTACCATCGGTAGCGATGGAACCGGCGGCAGATCGTTGCAGATCGTCGCGAGCGCGTCGCAGGCGCCGCATTCGGACAAGACGGTCGTCGATCTTCCTGGTGGGGACGCGGAGGCTTCCATCAACGCAGAGGGTCTACGCGTGCATTATCCCGCGACGACATCCACGGAGTTTCTCGAGGCGCTGGAGAGGCGGTTACCACCTCTCATGGATGGTCTGCCGGAGGAATCCGGGGATTGGACCTCTTACCGACCCTGGGGCGGGGCGCAGACATGGTCTAAGCCCGTCGCAGCTCCAGCGCATAAGCGTGGCCGTAAAGGCTGATCACCCGGCGCTTCATGACTTCATTGAGACCGGCGTAACCTTCGGCAAGGGTCTGGCTGCGAACGTAAAGTCCGTCGACTCTCTACGGTATCTTCCGAGCAAGGGACACGATCTCCATGGATCGGAAAACCTATTCCAGAACTCTGAATCGCTGGACCAGAGCTCGCTCATTATCCGCATCCCTCCGCCATTCTCCAACTGTTTCGTATCTCTTACCGGAGATCGAAGAGTACCGAACGGACAAGTAATCCTTGAAATGAGCCATCGTATCCGCGCGGTCAGCGATGAAGACGGCCTGAGAATCGAGTGTAAGGAAACTCCGTCTTTCGACTCCTGCGGGTTGGCCCTCATGAGCCGGCAGATCCCATTCCACGTTGACTGCCGTTCCACTACCCACATTTCTGATCCAGGTGTCGCCATCATGTTCGCCGATGGCGATGACAGGGCGATTGGCAGATTCGATCTGCTGTTCCGCGAGCGCCGCCTGTGCCGCACTCGTTTTGGCCAGGTTCCTGGTATCAGCTACGTACTGACGCAACTTAAGCAAAGTCAGGAGCGTTAGAAACACCATGGCCCAGTTCCCGACCGATCCAACTGCCACCCAATTGATTCCGCCCATGCGGGAAGCCTACCACCGCCAAACTGGATCGCGCGGATCGAAGGACGGCGCTGGATTGCGGAACGATCCATGCCGCCATTCCAACTGCTGGTTGAAGCCGGAAGTTTTCTCGCTAGGGGGCCGCAATTACTTGGAACTGCCGCCAACTAGTTCTTACTTGTCTCAGATACTTCGGTGAACACGATGCAAGGGCAAACGGAGAACACAGCGCGCACCAACCGAAACGTCGGGATCGAAATAGATCTGTCCACCCGATCTTTGGACGACCAATTTTGCGATCGAAAGTCCGAGGCCTGTGCCGCTATGAAATGCGGTCTGCGGCCTGGAACTCGTATAGAAGCGGCCAAAGACTGCCTCCCGTTCGGCACGCTCTACGCCCGGCCCCTGGTCGCTTACGCTGAGTTCTATGTGCTCGCCATCGGACTGCACAACGGCGTGGGTAATCGTGATGGCGGAGTTGGGTTCCGAGAATTTGATGGCATTGTGCACGACATTCATGATGGCCCCACGGATGAGACTGCGGTCGCCGGTCACTGCGAGGCCCCTTGCATCCTGAATGTTTGTGACGAACCGGATCTTTTTTTCATCCGCCAGGACCTCCAGAACTTCAAGTACCTCGTTCGTCGCTTCAACGAGCGAGAATGTATTTGGTCCTATGGCTTTCGCAGACTCCGCCTTCGCAAGCATCAGGAGACCACCTATGGTCTCGTCCAGCCGATAAGTTTCTTCCAGAATGCTGGCAATCGCTTCCTTGTCGCCCTCGGAGCCACCTTCCTGACGCAGCGCTATCTCACCGATAGTCCGGATCGCAGCCATTGGAGCTCTAAGTTCATGGGCAGCATCTCCGGTAAAGCTGTCAAGCTGACGGAAAGCTTCTTCCAGACGATTCAGTAAGTCGTTGAAGACCGCCGCCATATGCCCAAGTTCATCGTGGGGATTGTCGACTTCAAGCCGGTCATGAAGATTGTGAGCGCTGATGCGTTTCGCCTTTTGCGCCATCTCTTCCAGGGGCTGCAAAGCACGTTTTGCAATCTGATAACCAGCAAACCCCGCTACGAGCAGTGTCACCGGAAGGGCAAAGAGAAGGATCTTCAGAAATTGCGTCATCCGTTCCCGGAAGGGCGCAAGACTGTAGCCGAGCCGTATCAGAACGGTGCGTCCCTGCATGGAATGGATGTGACTGATGAGCGAAACGTGTGTACCGTCGGCGATTCTCAGAACGCGTTCGTTGAAGGTCCCGTCGCCTTCGTCCGGAAGTGAAGGCCCACCGAGGGATGTGCCATTAAGATTTGCCGTGCGGTAAAGGACTACGCCTGACAGGTCGCGAACCTCCATCAGGCGATCGATGAGCAGATGCGACCTTGGATGGCTGAAGTAGTTCTGCTGCAGTTGCAGGACGCCGTTGCCGTCAAAATACAAGAGGCCCTCTACGGTCACTACGTCCTGTACTTCGTCGTGATAGATCTGTCTGCCAACGAACTCATACTGGAAAACAAATACCAGGACGACATACACGGTCAGAATCATCGCGAAGATTCCGATGTACCAAAGCGTGAGCCGACCTCGAATCTGCTTCGTCAGTGCCCAATTCATACCTCGGGCTCCCGAAGGCTGAAGCCGATACCACGGACGGTGTGGAGCAACTTCAAAGACGACGCGTCATCTACTTTTCTGCGTAGACGTCCGATTTGTACGTCCATCACATTATCGAGAGGTGTGAAGCGCGACTGCTCTTTCCAGACGTCTCTGGCCAACATCTCACGTGAAACGGTGCGGCCACGATTCTCGGCGAGATACATTAGGAGATCAAACTCCCGCTGTGACAGCTCAATCTGTTTTCCGGCACGAGTTGCGGTTCGTGTGCGGGTGTTGACGGTGAGATCCGCTATCTGCAAAGTATCGGAGGTGTGCTCTGGAAGAATGCGGCGCAGTAAAGCTTCGATTCGAGCGAGAAGTTCAGGGAAAGAGAAAGGCTTTCCAAGATAGTCGTCCGCTCCTGTCTTGAGACCCTCAACCCGATCCTCAACGGTGTTGTGAGAAGTGAGCATAAGTACACGCACATCTGCTCTGTCCTGGCGAATCTGCCGGAGGAGATCGAGACCGTTCCTTTGCGGGAGGGTAAGGTCGAGGAGCAAAAGATCGGGCTTCTCGCGATGAAGCAGGAAAAATCCTTCTTCCGCTGAAGCTGCAGCACTGACCAGATAACCTTCCGCCTCAATGCCCGCGGCAAGAGCGGCGGAGAGCTTGCGGTCGTCTTCGATGATCAGGATGCGAGATCTCTGCGACACCTTGGGCACTCGATCTTCCTCAAAACGATGATAGCCATGACATGGCTTTCGCTGGCCATGCTTCCTTCACTTGTCAGGAAAATGTCAGGATTCTGTCAGGTAAGAAGATGGTTCACTCCAGGAGGACGCCGTTAAGGAGATCATCCATGTTGCCAGTCGGACCGGCCACCAAGGTCACAATCTACCTCAATGAGGATACGGGGGCTAAGCGCGGGTTTCTACGCGATGACATCCTGGCTCTCCTGCATGAAAGCGAAGTGGGTATAGGTGGCGCAACCGTCCTTCATCCGTACGCAGGCTTCGGTTCGCATGGGCGCCTGCATCGCTCTGATGAGGGAGACGTGGCCGGCCTCCACCGCCCAGTGGTCATCTTCTTCATAGAGAGCGAGGCCAAGGTCGAGGCCATACTTCCGAAGCTCCTGGAGATGGTCACAGATGGCTTGGTCGAAGCACACCCAACTGAAGTTCTCAAAAGCGCGATCGGAAGGGAGAAGGTCATTTCCTAATGATCTCGACGAGAACCTATGTCTTCGCCTGCGCGTTGTTACTTCCTTTGCCGCTTCAATCTTTGAGCGCCCAGACTGGCCAGTCCCAAACCCCTTCTACTCCACTAACGCTCGCACAAGCCGAGTCTGCGGCATTGACCAACCAGCCCAGGATGCTGGCTGCCCAGCTTCGCGCCCGAGCAGCGACGGCGCGGATCCGACAGGCACGATCTGCCTATCTTCCCACCGTGGCCTTTAGCGTCACAGGTGCGTTGACCGCGGACACCGGGACCGCAACAGCCGCCGGGTTCCTGACAACGTCCGCACTCTCCGACCGTTTCGCATATGGCGGCAATCTCAGCCAGCTTGTCACGGACTTCGGTCGTACGAGTGCTCTGGTCGGAAGCGTCCGCTCCAACGCAGAAGCGCAGCGGGAGATGGCTACCCTTACCCACGCTCAGGTAAGGCTGAACGTCAGGGCCGCCTACTATCAGGTGCTTGGAGCCGAGGCTGTTCTGAGGGCGGCGCAGTCCGCGCAGGCAAATCGGCATCTCGTGGCACGGCAGTTGGGTGCACTCGCAGCGGGGGAGTTGAGGTCGACGGTGGATGTAAACTTTGCGGAGGTTCTCGCCAGTGAAGCGGACCTTGCAGTGGTTCAGGCAAAGAGCGTCGTAGCTCAGCAGCGCGCCAGTCTCACGACGGCGATGGGAGCGCGGAACGCCGTTACCTCTCCCCTCGAGGATCCCGCAGCTCCAGATGCCCTTCCTCCGGATCCGGATCTCCTGCTTCGCCAGGCGCAGAATCAGCGAGCAGACCTGGGTGCAACGGTCGCGCAGGAGCGTGCGGCCCAACAATTTGCAAGTGCAGAAAAAAGGCTAAGCTATCCGACGCTGGGAGTTCTGGGGGCGGCCGGACAGATTCCTTACCACGACCACACGCTGCAGGATAACTATGCCGCCGCGGGTTTCAATCTCAACATTCCCATCTTCAATGGTGGGCTGTTCGCGGCGCGTCGCTCTGAGGCTGAACTTGAAGCAAAGGCTCGGACCGAAGACGTCCAGCAGATGCACCTTGAAGTGACCGAGGAAGTTCGTAGCAGCTGGCAGAGAGCGAGTGAGGCGTTTCAAAGTCTGGATGTTACCGCTCGGCTCGTAGCGCAGAGCAAGGAGGCGCTCAGGCTCGCGGAGGCCCGCTACAACGCGGGACTTGGCAGCATCGTTGAGCTCAATGAGGCGCAGATGAATGAGACTTCAGCTGAAATCTCTTCGGCCAATGCCAACTACCTCTATTTGTCACGCCGCGCCGAACTTGATTTCGCGGCCGGGCTTCTGAATTGAAAGGACATTCTGGCATGGCTCAAAAGATGCGTACTTTGGCAATCGGCCTGATCACAGTTTCGGGCGCCTCCTTTCTTACCGCTTGCAAATCCGCAGCACCGCCGCCTGCGGAGGTACCGACGGTGCCTGTCGCGACTGTCGGTCCCGCTACTCTGCGCAACGATGTCGTGCTTTCGGCGGAATTTCAGCCGTTTCAGGATGTCGATGTGATGGCAAAGGTGGCCGGTTACGTGCGCTCGATCCGGGTGGATATCGGATCCCATGTAAAGACGGGTGATGTGCTCGCCATCCTCGAAGTGCCGGAGATCCAGGACGAACTCCAAAAGGCAAAGGCCGGTCTCGCCGGTGCCCAGGCAAACATCGTTACCGCTCAGGCTGGCGTGCAGCGAGCGGAAGCAGCGGCCAACATCGCACACCTCTCCTATCAACGCATCAACGAAGTTGCCACAAAGAACAAGGGACTCGTTCCGCGACAGGATGTTGACGTCGCACAGTCTCGTGATGCCGAGGCTCTGGCGCAGCTTGCCAGTGCGAAGTCCATGCTGCAGGCTGCCCAGGAGTCAAAGGGTGCCGCTGAATCCGAATACGCACGCGCCGGTGCAATGCTGCAGTACGCTACGATCCGTGCTCCCTTCGATGGCATCGTGACGAAGAGATACGCCAGTACCGGATCCATGATTCAGGCCGGCATCTCGTCACAGACGCAGGCCATGCCGGTCGTTCGTCTCGCTCAGTACAACGTCCTCCGTCTCACACTCCCTGTTCCTGTCACCGACGCTGCAGAGGTGAAGGACGGCCAGGGAGTAGAAGTGACGGTATCGAACCCACCACGGAGTATCCACGGAAAGATTTCACGTTTTGCCGGCTCCGTACAGATGACGACGCGCACGATGGACACGCAGGTTGATGTCCCGAACGCGGACGGCGCTCTCTTGCCGGGCATGTATGCAGTGGTCCATCTGCAGCTCGCAGATCGACCCAACGTCATGAGTGTTCCCATCGATGCTGTCGACGGTCTGGGGACTGCCGTCGAACAAGCTTATGTGGTGCGCGACGGGATCGTGCACCTCCTTCAAGTCACAACCGGCCTGCAGACAGCCACCCGACTGGAAGTTCTTACCGGTGTGAAGATGGGCGACCAGGTGATCGTAGGCAGGCACACAGGACTCTCCGAAGGCGAGAAAGTCGAGCCGCGCACCGCTACCTACGAGAACGATCCAAGCCACAGCTAATTACTGCGTTTAAGAGAAAGAGCGAGGCAAGATGTCGGGATTTTCTATTAAGAACCCCTATTTGATCGTGGTCCTGTGCCTGGTCGTCATGATTCTGGGTACGGTCAGTGCGAGTGAAATGCCCGTCGATATGTTCCCCGCCGTGAACCTGCCTGTCGTAGCCGTGGCCACGTTCTACTCCGGCATGCCACCGGCTCAGATCGAAACAAATATCACCTATCATCTCGAGCGTCAGTTCACGCTTGCAAGCGGCATCGACCACATGGAATCCCGCTCGCTGCCGGGCGTGAGCCTCATCAAAGTGTACTTCCGCGCCGGAACCGATCCTGATGCGGACGCTGCGACGATCTCTTCTCTGGCGATGAGCGATCTTCGCGATATGCCACCGGGCACGTATCCGCCGGTAATCCTGAAGCAGGATGCGGCGAGCATTCCTGTCTCCCTGGTAACCCTCTCTGGCTCCGGATTGGACGAGAGCAAGCTAAAAGATCTGGGACAGAACTTTGTCCGCAATCAGCTTGCCGGTGTGGATGGCGCGTCCGTACCTCAACCATTCGGCGGAAGATGGCGACAGATCATGCTGTACGCCGATCCTTACAAACTTGAGGCCAACCAGCTAAGCCCGATGGATGTGGTGCGCGGGATCAATGAGGCCAATGTCATTCTTCCGGCAGGCGATGTGGAGATCGGGCGGAACGATTACGACCTCTACACAAACTCCATGTTGGGTGGACCCGCTGATATCGGTCAGGTCCCGCTGAAGATGGTCGGCCAGTCCCCCGTCCGCGTGCGTGATGTCACAACCCCGCAGGACTCGTTCAGCCGTCAATTCAATGTGGTTCGCGTCAACGGCCAAAGAGCGGTGTATCTACCGATCTTCAAGGCAGGCGCCGACTCCAATACCATTTCCATCGTCGATGGCGTACGCACCAGCCTGAAGAAGTTGTATGACGTCCCGGCTTCACTGAAGACCTCGGTCGTATTCGACCAGTCCAGGTTCGTGAAGACCGCGATCACGACGCTCGTCCACGAAGGCGGCATAGGTCTTTTCCTAACCTGCCTCATGATCCTGATCTTTCTGGGCAGTATGCGAGCCACTCTCGCCGTCTTCTTCTCCATCCCCTTGTCCCTGCTCACCACTTTCTTTGTGTTGAAACTTACCGGAAGCTCCATCAACAGCATGGTGCTGGGCGGTCTGGCCCTGGCGCTCTCTCGTCTCATCGATAACTCCGTCGTCGTCCTTGAAAACATCTTCCGTCACCTCGAAGGCGGAGAGTCACCCGCGGTCGCAGCCGAGAAGGGAGGACAGGAAGTTGCGCTTCCAGTGCTTGCCGGTACTCTCACCACGGTCGTGGTCTTCTTCCCGGTTACGATGCTCTACGGTGTTAGTCGCTTCCTGTTCTCGGCCCTTGCACTCGCCGTGGTCATCTCTTTGTTCGCCTCCTATTTCGTGGCTTTGACTGTCGTTCCGTTATTCTGCGCACGCTTCATCAAGAGCGCACATGGCGACGTGGTCCATGAATCGGCGGAGCGTGAGTACGCCATCGCAGCCGCCAGGACGACGAAGAAGCCAGGCCTCGGAGCACGCTTCAACGAGCGCTTCTCAGCTGGCTTCGAAGGCATGCTGCGCCGCTACGACACGCTGGTCCAGAAAGTACTGGAGGCACCCAGAACGGTGCTCGTCGCTTCCGGAGTCGTCTTCCTTCTAAGTCTGCTGCTCTTCCCTCTACTCGGTTTGTCTTTTTTCCCAAGGACGGATGCAGGTCAGTTCGTGATCAACTTCAAGGCTCCGTCTGGCACGAGGTTGACCGATACGGAGGCCGAGGCTGCCAAGATCGAAAACATAGTGCGTGGGATTGTTTCGAAGCATGACATGGCTTTGACCGTGACCAACATCGGGGTCGACCCTGGCTTCTCAGCTCTCTTCACACCGAACTCCGCCATGCATACCGGATTTACCCAGGTTGCACTGAGTGAGAATCACAAAGAGAGCAGCTACGTTTACATCGACAAGGTGAAGCAGGCTCTTGCAACTCAGATGCCTGAGTTGCAGACATTCTTCTCCAGCGGCAGCCTCGTCGATGGCGTGCTGAACATGGGCGCTCCAGCTCCGATCGATATTAGAGTAGCGGGCAACGACATGACTGCGGATTACAACGTTGCTCAATCCATCGCGCAGCAGGTGCGCAGGATCAACGGCGTGGCCGACGTATACATTCCTCAGGACATTGACTATCCCTCTTTGCGCATCGCAGTCGATCGCACTCGCGCCAGTCAGCTTGGCCTAACTGAAAAGGAGATCATCTCGAATGTCATCACGGCTCTCACATCCAACCAGATGATCGCACCCAGCGTATGGATCGATCCAAAGAGCGGCAATAACTACTTCCTCACGGTCCAGTACAAAGAGGGACAAGTTAAATCTCTCGAGGACCTGAAGGCAATTCCCCTCCACGGTACGAACATCACGCAGCCCACGCGTCTCGATATGGTCGCCGATATCCAACAGTTCAAAGCGCCCACAGAGATGGACCATACGCAAATCCGTCGGTTCGTCGATATCTACGTGCGCCCTCAGAAAGAAGGTTTGAATCGGATAGCGGACCAGATCACAAAGATCGTAGATGCTACCCATCGACCTCAGGGTATCGAGGTCAGGCTGACGGGCAGCGTCAACTCGATGAACGCATCGTTTCGCAGCTTCGCCATCGGTCTTACACTCTCGGTGCTGCTCCTCTTCCTCATTCTCGTTGCCCAGTTCCGTTCCTTCGTGGACCCATTCATCATCTTGCTGGCCCTTCCTCCCGGTATCACCGGCGTGATTGTTACGCTTCTCCTGTGGGGGACTACCTTGAACGTCATGTCTCTCATGGGCGTCGTGATGCTTGCCGGCATAGCGCTTTCGAACAGCATCCTCATCGTTGAATTCGCTCATCACCTTCTGCAGGAGGGCATGGGAGTGAGAGAAGCAATCTCGACTTCATGCCGGGTTCGCTTGCGTCCAATCATTATGACGTCGCTCGCAACACTCATCGGTCTTCTTCCCATGGCTTTGAAGATTGGCGAAGGTAGCGAAGCATACGCTCCACTTGCACAGGCCCTGATTGGCGGCCTTGCGGTGTCAGTCATCCTGACCGTGTTTCTCGTCCCCGCAGGCTTCTTCCTCATGTACCAAAACAAGGCGGCCAGCAATGTGCATCACGCCTAGTCATCAGCTTCTTCTCGGCCCTGTCATCTTCAGAAGGTGACAGGGCCTAAAGTTCTTCGCGCACTAATAAGTCCTATGGCTGACGCTCAGTGATCGAGCGGGTGTGCGTGCTGCTTCGGAGTTCGGGGGTTGTGCCGTCGTTCACGGTGACCTCGTCCGGCTGGGCGGGTGTGAGCATGCGGAGCGTGGCCCGGCTGTGGGCGGGGATGCGCAGGCGTTCCGTTGTGGTGAAGGTGCCGGTGCGGAGCGTGACGGGAACGTCCGTGGTGGCTCCTCCGTCATTGGAGACGGCGATGGCCGTGATCCAGCCGCCTTCGGAGCGGACCTGTTGGCCCGTGGGCGTGCTTTCCAGTGTGCCGTGTCCGTTTGCCGAACTGGTGCTGGGCGCAATGGAGCGCGGCGCAATGTTCACGATGGAGAGATCGGGCAGACCGCGATCGTGGTTCACCCAGTCGTCGAAGAACCATCCCAGATCTTTACCTGAGGTCTTTTCCAGCAGAGCTTCAAAGCTGGCGGAGTCCTGATTCTTCGCGATGCGGAAGGCCTGCAGGGTCTGCTTGAGGGCGTCTTCTCCGGCGAGGGTACGAAGCATCTGGAAGATGGCTGCGCCCTTGGTGCGGTAGCAGATGGGGTCGGGGCAGGCGGTGAGGGCAGGATGCTCGGGCGCAACCGAGGTGGAGACGGCGGCGTCCGTGGCTACGGTCGAGGACTCGTAGAGAGCAAGGGCGCGAAGCTCCGGCTCGGCTGCGGCGAGTGCGGTCTCGCGGCCGGTCGGGCCACCGAGGCGTTCAAGGTAAAGCTGCTCCATGAAGGTGGCCAGGCCTTCGGAGAGCCACGGCTCCGGTGAGTTGGACCATGCGTGTGTGAGGGCATGCACCATGGAGGGCGCCAGCCGTGCGGCATCGGTGATGTGCAGCGGAAGGGCGAGCGTGCTTCCCTCTTCAAAAGGCGAGGCGTTGGGCGTACCGAGATCGAGGAGAGTCAGTTCTTCCAGAGGCGAAGCACCGAGCCACGCAGACAGCAGCGGCTGCGCGAGCCTGGCGGCGGCTGTGTAGCTGGGGACTGTGTCCACATGGTTGGTCACGACCTGAAGAAGATGCTCGGAGGTCTCCGTCGGCGAGGGGACGGCGATGAAGAGGCTCGGGGTGCGGAAGCCGAGCCGGGCGAAGTCCCATGTAGCCGTAGCGAGCGCGGTCGGAGCCGGATCTGCTGTATGTTCCTGGGGGCTGAGGGAGACCAGCGGCTGGCGCTGACCGCAGAAGAAGGCGGCGTCCGGCATGGTGCCGGAGAACTCCAGGGTAAGGCGCAAACGGAAGGGTGCGTTCTGCTGGCGAAGGCGGCTTTGACCGACGGCGGCGAAGAGATTGTTGCCCTCCCCGAGAAAGACGGGAGGCTGCGCGACGGGATACCAGAGCACGTTGCCCATGCCGCGAACTCCCTGGACCGCGGTCTCTGCCGGGAGGCCGAAGCCGTCCCAGTCGGAGGCGGCGGCCTGCGGTGCGGGTGCGCCGATCTGCTCCAGGCGCTCGGTGCTGGGCGTGAGGGCGCCTTCGTAAAAGAGATCCAGATCAATCGAAGCACCGGCAGCCAGGGCGGTGTTGAGCACGATCTCCGTGGCTGTGCCGGTGTGGTCGGCTGCCGTGAAGAGAGGGTGTTGCTCGAAGTCCGCAGGCTTGTTCCCGGCGCGAGCGGTCTGCCATTTTAAGCTGCTGGAGATCTGCAGAGGGATGTGAGTGAGGGCGCTGGTAGCATCGTTCCGTACGGTCAGGCGGGCGCGTGTGGTGGTGGCTCCGGTGACGAGGTTGAGATGCACGTCCAGGTTGTAGGCCGTGATGGCGATGGCCTGGCGATCGCTATCGGGGATCTTTTCCGCGGCTGCCTGTGAGTCTGCGGCGGGGACGCTGGAGGAGACGTCGTGGGCTTTGAGCTCCGGAGCAGTGGGCGGAGGTGTTGTGTCCTCCGGCATGGTTTCCGGGGTAGCGTCGTCGTGGCGCTGGAAGACGACGGTGCCTTTGGGCGGTTCGGGAGCTGGAGTGGCAGTCTGCTGCGCGGGTACGGCGAAGGAGAGAAGCGCGAGCATGGGGTACAGAATTTTCACGAACCGAGGCCTTTTTGGGGTTTCTTTTGTTTGACGGGCGGGGGAGCGGAGGGTCCTCGGCGCTGCCGCGCGACTTCGTACATCACGACCGCTCCGGCTACCGAGACGTTCAGAGACGAGACGCCCCCGGCCATGGGGATGCGGAGGAGATAGTCGCAGGTCTTCTTGACGAGATCGTGCAGACCCGCGCCTTCGCTTCCCAGAACGAGAACGCAGTCCGTGGGTGCGAAGTCGAAGTCGGTGTAGTCCGGGATGCCGCGCTCGTCGAGACCGATGACCCAGATGTTGTCCTTCTTCATACGCTCCAGGGCGCGGACCAGGTTGGTTACCTTGGCGATGCGGACGTGTTCGGTGGCACCGGCGGAGGTTTTAGCGACGACGGCGGTGATGGGCGCAGACCGGCGTTCGGGCAGGAGGACGCCGTCCACACCCGCCCCGTCCGCAGTCCGGAGGAGAGCGCCGAGGTTGTGCGGATCTTCCACGCCGTCCAGGGCGAGGAAGAAGCGGCGCTGGCCATCGGGCTTTTGCACGGCGAGAAGGTCTTCGACGGCGAGGGCGCGGCGTTCTCGCAGAAAGGCGATAACCCCTTGATGCATCTCGGTTTTGGCCATGCGGTCGATCTGCATGCGGGGCTCCGAGGTGATGCGGATACCGGCAGAGCGGGCGGATTCGACGAGGGCATCGAGCCGGGCGTCTTTGCGTTCGCGGGAGATAGTGATGTGATCGAGGTCGCGCGGGCGGGAGCGGACGGCCTCCTGCACGGGGTGCAGGCCGTAGAGCAGTTCCATATCTTTAGTTTACGGCGACACGCAATGAAAATCAGTGCTTTCGCGACTTTCTGCGTTCTGGTAGCGTCTTTCTATGCAGGTGAAGACAGCTCAGACCATGACGGTCGAAGAGACACAGCGCGAAAATGCTGCGATTGCCTATGGTTTGAAACGGCAGGACCCTGAACTTCTGGACCTTTTGATTGAGCAGTATCAGCATCGATTGATGCGATATCTCCTGTTTCTGTCTGGACGCCGCGAAGTTGCGGAAGACCTTTTCCAGGAGACATGGATGCGCGTTCTTTTACGCGGTGCACAGTACAACGGTAAAGCCCGTTTCGATACCTGGCTGTTCACGATTGCGCGGAACCTGGTCATTGACCTGTCGCGCAAACGGACGATGGCGAGCCTGGATGCAATGCAGGACCCCGCCGGCGAGGATGAGCGCCCCTTTGAAGTTGTGCTGGATGCGCCCTCTCCATTCCAGCAGTTCCAGTCGCGTGAGGATGCCGCTCTGGTCGCCGAAGTTTTATTGAAGATTGAACCGAACTATCGGGAAGTTCTGACACTCCGTTTTCACGAAGAGATGTCGCTGGAAGAGATTGCGACGATGACGCGCGCACCGCTCTCTACCGTCAAGTCGCGCCTCTACCGCGGTCTGGCTTCGCTGAAGCCGGAGATCGAAGGTTTGCAGGCACGCAGGGCGTTTGCGGAGGCGGCGCGATGATCGAGCGGATCGATGGAAGAACACAGGGTGCGAACGCCGCTGTGGTGAATCGTACGCGCCGTGCGGTGCGGCAAAGGGCGCAGGCAATGCAGGCGCAGCGATCGCGTCTGCGGGACCTCTGGCCATCGCTCAGTGTGTGCTCGATCCTGCTCATCATGGTCTGCTATGCGGTATGGGCGGTGATGGAAGAAAAGGTGGAGAGCTCGATCCCTGAAACTTCTACCCTTTCCTCAGAGCCGGGCGGGCTCTCTTCCATTCTGGTTCTATGGCTGCTGCCGGTATCGATTGCAGGGCTTGCGTTGGTCTGGGCGCGGCGCTCCAGGTCCGATGAGGCGACTCGCTAACAATGGGCAGCTATGAGATAAATCGAGGCCGCGATACGGGCAAGGGCGACAGCGAGATGAGCCTGATCCCGCGCTGGTCTATTGTGCTCTCGCTTGCGGTCTTTGCTTTCTGGCAGTACATCTTCCACTATGTCATGCCTCATCCACGTCACGACCTGCTGCCCATGCGCCTTCTCATGGGGTACAGCTGGGGCATGGCCATTGCCAGTTATGTTTTGCTGATCGGCTACATCAGCCGCGATGTGAAGCGACGCAATATGTCTGCCGGTCTGTGGATGCTGATCGTTCTGGTGATTCCTGGCTTCATCGGAGCGATCGTGTACTTCATGCTGCGTCAGCCGATGCTGTCCAAGTGCCCGTCGTGTTCAACCGAGGTTGCTTCGAGCTTCCACTTCTGCCCGGAGTGCCAGTTCCAGATGGCCCCGGTCTGCGGACAGTGCTATCGCGGTGTGCAGATCACAGATGTGTATTGCGTAAACTGCGGACACGAACTGGCCCAGGATGCTTCTCCCGCGCGACTCCGCACCTTTAGTGAGTGAGCAGCGACAAAGCAAAACTTTATACTGAATCGATGCCGTTACGAGTCATCATCGTGGACGATGAGCCCCTTGCGCGGGAAGAGCTGGAGTATCTGCTCGGTCGCGTAGAGGACGTGGAGATTGTTGGGATGGGCAACAACGGCATTGAGGCGGTTGATCTGATCCGTACCCAGGAGCCGGACCTCGTCTTTCTGGATGTGCAGATGCCGGGTCTGGATGGTTTTGCCGTTCTGAAAAAGCTTCTGGCGCGCGAGCATCGCGATGCCAAGGGCCGCATGCCACAGATTGTCTTTGCAACGGCATTCGATCAGTATGCGGTGCGCGCATTCGAGGTCAACGCGGTGGACTATCTGTTGAAGCCCTTCGATCGCGCGCGTCTGCAACAGACGATCGATAAGGTGAAGGCAAGGACACAGAGTGAAGAGAGTGGTACGACCGCTCCGTCGACCGATGCCCGGCTGGACTCTCTGCTGAAGCTTCTGGAGCAACAGACGGCCTCTGCCTCTCCGATACCTTCACAGAAGCCGCAGCAGACAGGCAAGGTCGTGGTCCGTGCGCAACAGCGTTTGCTTCTCATCGACCAGAAAGAGATCTGCTTTGCTTCGACCGACGGCGGCGCGATCCGTATCGTGACGCAGGCCATCGAAGGTACGTCCAACTGCAGAACGCTCGAGGAGTTGATGGACCAGCTCGATCCGGAGATGTTCTGGAGAGCGCATCGATCGCACGTCGTGAACATCGAACACATTCGCGAAGTTGTGCCGTGGTTCAAATCGAGCTACCAGCTACGCATGGATGACAAGAAGCAGACGGGTCTTCCCGTGAGCCGATCACAGACGAAACGGCTTCGGGAGCTGTTCAACCTTTGAGTGGTGAATATTCTTTTTGCTGACGCTCACAACGTCGCGCTTTTCCGAAGAATTTTTAGCATTTAGGCCCCCGCAGGCCTCTCGCAGGCTTCAGCCCTCATACTTCCTGCACAAAGTTGATTACACTTCCGCTCACCTTCAACCAAGGAGTTTCTATGCGCCTTCGTTCAGCAGTTTTCACAGCTCTGCTCTTACTTGGCATGCCTTTCGCTGCCCATGCCGATTCCATCCTCGGAAGCACGGTTGACGTGAAATACCTGTTTCCTACGGAATCGGACACACTGACCGAATCCGGACCGATTACCGTGACGGATGGTCTCCAGGTGGTTTCCCCGGGAAACGCTAACGTAACCTTTGCCGCCAATGTCATCACCATCACGAACCCTGGTCTGGGGCCCTTTTCCGTCACCGATTTCAACGGTTTCGACATCAGCTTTCTCTCCGGCCTGCTGATCAACAGCGTCTCGATCGACCCTTCCAGTGATTCCTCTTTCGCTCCAGGCGCTATTCTGACGTTTACCGGCAATGACATTAAGATCAACCTCTCTGGAACATGCGGATCCTGCGATGCCGGCAACCAGAACATCTACCTGAACGTAGATGCTACCTCCACCGCCGTCACGCCGGAGCCTTCGAGCCTGGCCCTGCTCGGTACGGGGATGCTGGGCGTGTTGGGAGCGATGCGACGCCGCTTCGTCTAGCTGCTTCCCAAGCACGATTTTTTAGCATCGACATGTCGCTCGATGAGGCACGTCGCGTGAAACGGAGGTAAGCTAACTTTCATGAATCCTCTCGTCTCCGCCTCCTGGCTCTCCGACCATCTGAACGAGCGGGAGACTCTGGTGCTGGACGCAACACTTGCACCTCCCGGCTCCGCTCTCTCCGTTACGCCGCGTTCCAGCTTCGAGGCAAGCCATATTCCAGGCGCGATCTTCTTCGATATCGAGGAGTTCTCGGACCATGCCACGGCGTTGCCGCATATGCTGCTCTCCGCCGAGGCGTTTGCATCGAAGATGTCCGCGCTCGGTGTCGACAGCGACAGGACCATCGTGGTCTATGAACAGGTTGGAGTTTTCTCTGCCCCGCGTGCGTGGTGGATGCTTCGGACCTTCGGAGCGCAGAGGGTATACCTTCTGGACGGTGGGCTTGGGGCATGGGTCGAGAGCGGATTCCCCACCGAGTCCGGAGTGACCGTGCGGGAGCCAGCCTCCTTCCATGCAACGCTCGAGAAAGACGCTGTGAAAGACTTCGCACAGATCCAGAGATTGATCTCGGAGAAGGCGCAGATTGTGGATGCGCGTTCGGCCGGACGCTTTGCCGGAAGCGCGCCGGAGCCTCGACCCGGCATAAGCTCTGGACACATGCCCGGGGCCATCAATCTTCCTTTTACAGATCTTGTAGAGACGGGCAGATACAAATCCGCCGACGAGCTTCGCAGAGTGTTCTCGGAAAAGGGCGTACAACTCGACCAACCCATCACGACGACCTGCGGGTCCGGTGTGACGGCTGCTGTCGTGGGGCTGGGGCTGGAGATTGCCGGCGCAGAATCTTTCAGTCTTTATGACGGTTCGTGGGCAGAGTATGCGATCCAACCGGATGCCACGATCGAAAAAGTTTAGCTTCCAAAGCGACGATGCGCTTTAGCGCCGCCTACTGCGGCGTCTTCGTCATCATCCCCCTTGACTGAGCAAACGCCGTGCGTTCGCTTTGAATGAATGGAACAAGTCTCAACTTAAATTTTCTGCAGCTGGAATTACCTATCCCTCAAAAGAGCTGTTCCGCGACGCTACCAAAGAGATCTCACGTTGAAGCACTTTTGTATCAGTGTGATCCTCTCGTGAAAGCCCTCTGTTTCGCTTCTGGATAGAACTAGAAGCAGAGGTCACGCACTCGCATGCTCGATACCCAAATGTTGCCTTATGTCGCGGGCCTCAACGCATATGCCAGGGTCCTTTCACGCAATGCGAGTGATGCGGAAGACCTGGTGCAGGAGACCTACGTTCGTGCGATTCGCGCAATCCACGAAACGGAGGGAGTCTTCAACATGAAGAGCTGGCTCTTCACCATCCTCCGGAATGTCTGGCGCAATCAGCTTCGTCAAAGGAGGAATGGTTTCCAGTTCGTGGACAACGGTGTGGACGAACCGGACACGCTCGCTGCGGTGGAACCATCGAAGAGTCCGTACACCCTCTACGAAGAAAAGATGGTGCGCGAAGAGTTGCAGCGCGCGATCCAAAGCCTCTCCGTTCCGCTGCGGGAGATTATTCTTCTGCGCGAGTACCAGGAGCTCTCCTACCAGGAGATCGCCTCTCTTCTCAACTGCCCGGTCGGAACGGTGATGTCGCGGCTGGCGCGAGCACGCTCCAAGCTGCGCGCGCACCTTGCTTCGATCCATGAGCCTCAGGCGCGGGTCTCACGTGAACTCGCTCACTGAGATAGTTCTTCCAGGCCAGAAAGATTAGTCGTAACGCTCGAAGACGATCTGTTTTCGGTCCCAGCCCAAAGACTTGAGCAGATCACGGATCGGACTGATGGAAGCATTCAAACCACAGAGGTACGCGGTCTGGATCTCCGTGTGTGCCGACAGAAGCTTCTGAATCTGTGCCTCTACAAACGCAGCCTCGGGCGCAACCATGGGCAGATAACGCAGCCCCGGCGAGGCGGCGAACTCATCCCGGAAGAGCAGGTCTTCCCGCGTGGCCGCGATCTGGACCAGTGTGGAGTGCGGCGGAACGGCGGCGCGGAAGATGCTGCGGATGGGAACGATGCCCGCATCGGCGCCGACGTAGAGCGCTGGCGCCTGCCCATCGCGGCGGGTAAAGGTTCCGTGCGGTCCGTGAACGCGAATCATGTCTTCCATGGCCAGATCGCAGAGCATCTCTGAGAATGCGCCGACGCGGTTGAGGCAAAGCTCAAAGTGTGGGCCGCGTGGTGCGGAGGCCAGCGAGTAGGCGCGCGTCTCCTGACGGGGCTGGCCTGCCTTATTGTGGCCATCGGGGTATGTGCTGTCGGTTACGACGGAGACGAACTGCCCGGGCACGAAGTCGAAGTCGGCCTCGTCCTCTGTGGTGAAGGAGAGAAGGAAGGTCTGACTGGGGGCAGCGAGCAGGCGGCGTCCGGTGAGACGGGCGGTGAGTGTGGGACGGTCCATGTGATTCAATTTTAGGCGCTTTTGCGGCAAGCTGAGGCTGGCCAAGGGTTTGGCTCAGGAACGGCGGTAGTCTCCACTTTTCCCGCCGGATTTGGAGAGGAGCACGACTTCGCGGATGCGGATGGATTTGTCCAACGCCTTGGTCATATCGTAGACGGTGAGCGCGGCCACGGTGGCGGCGGTCATGGCCTCCATCTCCACACCGGTTCCGGCCACGGTGGCGGCGGTGGCGCGGAGACGGACTCCTCCCTGCGTACCCAGAAGCGTGGAAGCATGCACGATGGTGGCTTCCACATCGATGAAGCTCAACGGGAGCGGGTGGCACATGGGAATGAGATCCGCGGTCTTTTTTGCAGCCATGATGCCGGCGATGCGCGCGACTTCGAGAGGATCGCCCTTCGGGTTCTGCGGAAGCGCGGACAGAACGGCGGCGTTCAACTCGACAAAGGCCTCGGCGACGGCTTCGCGGCGGGTAGCGGCTTTTGCGCTGACGTCGACCATGTGGGCTTCGCCCGCTTCGTTGAAGTGCGAGAGCTTTTTTGTCATAAGAAAGCCTAACGCAGGAGAACAGTGATTGTTTCGCCCGCCGCGAGGCTTTCGCGATCGGGAGGAATCACGGCGTAGCAGTTGGCACGCGCATTGGAGGCCAGATCGCCGGAGCCCTGCCAGCCTGTCAGCGTGACGGTCGTTCTGTCGAGGGCTGGAGTCATGATCGCTGGAAGGAAGCGGGTAAGGCCGGGTTTTGTTTTGACCGGCTGCGCCAGCGAGGCTTGAGCGAAGTGGGGAGTTGGATCGGCTTCGCCGCCAAGAGCGCGCAGCAACGGCGCGACCAGAAGGAGGAAGGTAACCTGCGTGGAGATGGGATTGCCGGGCAGACCGAAGACGTACTGCGAGGGCATCTCGCCGAAGACGACGGGTTTGCCGGGTTGCATCTTGACGCCGGTGAAGAAAAACTTCCCGCCTCGTGCGAGCAGCGCGGGTTCGACGAAGTCGTACTTTCCGGCGGAAACGCCTCCGGAGAGGAGCAGCAGGTCGGCGTCGCCGGTCTGGGCGATTGCGGCCTCCAGGGCTTCGCGTGCATCGGCTACGGGTGGGAGGGGGACAGGAATGCCCCCGTAGGCGCGCACAAGAGCGGCGAGGCCGTGTGTGTTGGAGTTGCGGATCTGGTGCGTCGCGGGTTCTTGGGAGACATCGACGAGCTCGTCCCCTGTGGCGAGGATGGCTACGCGCGGCTGCGGATAGACCGCAACCGTGGCGTAGCCCAGGGAGGCAGCGAGGGCGATCTCTGCAGCGTGCAGGCGCGTCCCGGCGGAGAGAAGGACATCGCCCTGGTGGGCCTCCGCAGCTCGCGGCACTATGTTCTCTCCCGCCGTGAGCGTCCGACCTGTTTCAAGGTTGAGTATGTTCTCTGTGATGGAGACGTGCTCAATCATCACAACGGCGTCCGCCCCCTCAGGCAGCGGTGCACCGGTCATGATTTCGATGGCCTGGTCCTGCTGGAGGGCTGGCCCTGTCCAGGTCTGCCCTGCTCGCACTGTGCCGAGGATGGTTCTTGCTCCCGTATCGGAAGACCGCACAGCGAACCCGTCGCGTGTGGAGCGCGGGAAGGGCGGCTGATCGCGATCCGCGACGAGAGGCTGAGCGAGAACGCGACTGAGAGAGTGTTCCAGCGAAATCGTTTCGGATGCGCGCGACCGTGCATCCCAACGCTGCATCTCTGTTTGAATGATGGCGAGAGCTTCGGCGCAGGTGAGGAGTTCGCTCATAGGTGGACACTACTGAGTGTAGCGTTTTATGCGCTCCATCTTAGAACGCGGACTTTGTCTCATGCAGGAGCGTTACGCTACACGCAGGCATAAGTCTATTGGCGATTCGGACACTTATCGAGATCACAGCTTACGAGAAGAGCGGTTATCGGTAGTGATCTGGTTGTTCCCAAAGAGTGACGATGCAGCGTCTCCAAAAGGACGGCGCTGCACAGCCAGTCGTCCCGAACTAGCAAGATTACGTAGCTCGATAAGATGATGCACCCGACCCGCTCAAGCGTTCGTTCCTCCATCCACCGTGAGATTCGCGCCCGTAATGTACGCAGACTCAGGGCTAGCGACGAAGGCGACCAGGGCTGCAACCTCATCCACATGTCCGTAACGTTTGAGAGCGGTGACTGATTTTTGAGGGGTCGCCCAATCACCAGCAGCAGGATTGAGGTCCGTGTCGATCGGGCCGGGCTGTACGTTGTTTACGGTGATGCCTCGGATTCCCACCTCTCTCGACAAGCTTTGTGCAAACATCTTCACGGCACCCTTGGTTGCTGCGTATGCCGCGAGCCCCGGCGTCAGATTGCGTTCGCCAACACATGAGCCGATCATGATGATCCGGCCGTTATCGTTCATGTGCTTTAGAGCGGCCTGCGTCGTGACAAATACGCCGCGTATGTTGAGGCTAATCACGTGCTCCATCTCTTCCAGCGTCGTATCCACGAACGGTTTAGGAATGGCAGTCCCGGCGTTGTTTACCAGGATGTCCAGTTTGCCCAGCGCTGCGACGGCATTATCGGCTGCAGCGCGGATGGCCTCTGTGTCTACCGCGTCTGCCTGGATGGCAATTCCTTTTCCGCCCGCCGCCTCAATTGCCTCGATCACGGCAGAAGCTGATTTCCCGTCCTTTGCGTACGTAATGGCCACGCTGGCTCCATCCCCAGCCAGCCGTTTTGCGATTGCCGCGCCAATTCCGCGCGATCCGCCGGTCACTAGCGCGACCTTGCCCTTCAGTGAATAAGACATGGGTCTCCACCTTTCCTCTACAGACGTATAGGTCCCTCGGTCGAGCGGAGAGAAATTTGGGAGCGCAGTAACTGCGAGGACCCTAGCGACAATCTCCGCTGTCGAATGAACAGTTTCCCTGAACATAATCGGGAAACATCACCAGTAAAATTACTTTGTAGGCTTACGGGTATGCTTTTTAGGCAGAGGTGACATCTGGAACTGAGGCATCTTCGTTACTTTGTCGCTGTTGCGGAAGCGCGGAGCCTCAAGCTTGCGGCGGAAGAGAAGTTGCATACAACACAACCCTCTCTGAGTCGCCAGATTCGCGACCTTGAAGATGAGATCGGAACGCCTCTTTTTGTAAGAGGAGCGAAGGGCGTCGAACTTACGGCCGCGGGCAGGGTGTTTCTGGACCACGCACGCGTGATGCTTTCTCAAGCAGAAGCCGCTGTGCAATCCGCGCGACAGGTTGCCTATCCCACAAAGCCTTCTTTCGCTTTGGGCTTTATGATCGGGCACGACACCACGTGGCTTCCTGCAGCTCTAAAGCTTCTTCGCGATGAATTGCCGAATATTCATGTGGTGATTTCCACGCAGAACTCTCCCCAGCTTGCCACTGCTTTGCTGCATGGGGGGATAGATGTGGCCTTCCTACGCCGAGATGACGGGAGCTCTGACCTGGATTTCAGGACTCTGGTGGAAGAGCCGTTCGAAGTCTTCCTGCCTTCGGATCACCCGCTCGCGGCCAGGAGCACCATCAGTCTTCGGGAAATCGCCGAACAGACCTTTATCAGCATTTCTGGAACAGCCCTCAGCATTTCAGGCAAACAGCCAGCGCTGCGCCGAGAGATTGACAGGTTTTTCCACGAGAATGGGATCGAAATCAGACCAAGCCATGAGGTGGATAATTTGGGCGGCGTTATGTCTCTCATTGCATCCACGGGTGGCGTTGCTCTCCTGCCACTCTATGCAAAGACGTTCCTTCCAGATGCTGTGACAACTCGTCCACTCGAAGGCAGGGGGCCAAAGATTGATTTATCGGTCGGATATCGTAAAGCAAACCCCTCTCCCATATTGAAGCTGTTCCTTTCGCGGGTGAATGAACTCGCCGCCAGCATCTCGAGATGAGGACCGACAGGGGATCAATACTGGATAGCCGTCGTCTCGGAAGCGATGCACTCAGGTGTCCCAAGCTTTTGAGGACAGGCAAGCGCTCATCGAAGAGCGGAGCTCCTTGTTCCGGATGTGCGTCGGCAGTCAAGCAATAGCGTCGCCCTTCGATTTGAACTGAACGTCCATATTCCGGAGCGGACTTCTCAACATCTGACCTCACGAAGTCCTCGGAGATCCCGATTTGGGAAGGGGGCTGCACTACACTAAAGTAATGCGATTAGAACGGCTGGATGGCCTCCGCACGATTGCCGTCGGGCTCGTGATCCTTCTCCACCATTCCTACGCGCCTCTGGGGGGCGTGGGTGTTGATCTTTTCTTTGTGCTTTCGGGTTACCTGATTACCGGTATCCTGCGGCGTTCAAGGGACAAGGACAGATTCTGGGGGCCCTTTTATTTGAAGCGGGCTACCCGCATCCTTCCACCGGTCCTTCTGCTCATTCCGATCGTGTTTGTTCTGACACGGCATGGCAAAGTCTCCTCCGCCCTCGAGTACCTGTTCTTTCTGGGCGGGCTGGACATTATTGGAAAGAACTCCCTTCCGATCCTCGCGAATCTATGGTCGCTGGCGGTTGAGGAGCACTTCTACCTCCTCTGGCCCTTCGCGATTCGCCTGCTGCCGAGGGCAAAGCTGAAGGCAATCCTTCTTGCGATCCTCATCGTTGAGCCAATCCTGCGTCTGCTCGCCGTACGGTACGCGCACAACCCAAGCCAGGTGACGTATTTCCTTACTCCCTTCCGGCTGGACGGGCTGGCCCTTGGAAGTCTGCTGGCCGTGTTGCTGGAGGACTGGCAGTGGGAGGTAAGAATCAAGCGTTGGTCGCCCGTGCTGGCGATGTCAGCGGGTGCCCTCTACGCGGGTCTTTACCTCGCGTTCCCTGCCCGGTTCAACCCGGATTCGAACAGTGCGCTCTTCTGCGGATTTTCGTACACCATCATCTCGCTCGCCATGGTGGGCCTGATCGCCTATGTCCTTTTGCACCCGGAGGCTCTGCTGAGCCGGGTTCTGTCGTGGAGACCGATTGTCTGGCTGGGAACGATCAGCTATGGTCTGTACCTGTTTGGTGGACTGATCGGAACGATTATGGGGAAGGTTCTGCACACGCCCTCGTATCCGATTCCCGTCGCTCTGCATCACAAGATGTTCTTCTACGACGTGCCCCTGATCATCCTGGTGTCGTGGATATCCTTCAAGTACTACGAACATCCCATCACCCTCTGGGGGAAGCAAAAGGCGGATGGGAACGTTCGGAGCGAGACTTTGCCTGCTTGACCGCTCACTTTTTCGCATGAGAGACGAGCAAAAGAAACGCCCCGGACGCATCTGCGTCCGGGGCTTTCGTGTAGGGTAGGTTACTTTTTCTTGCTTGCCCTGTAGTTGGAGACGACCTTGTCATCAAAGGCCGCGACGATCTGTTTGATCTCCGGAGCATGCGGGCCTTCAGGAGCCAGTTCGAGGTACTTCTCGTAGGCTTCGACGCATCCCGGAGGTGGAACGATCTTCTGGGACTTCGGATCCACGGTCGACTTACCGATGAGGCCCTGCGCCTTGATGTAGTAGGCATCAGCCTTGGTCGGATCGGCGGCGATGGCCTTGTCCGCAGCCACAGTAGCTTCGTCGCGGCTGTTCACGTTGTAGAGCGTGGCAGCTTCGTTGAAGTAGTACATACCGGCCTTGGCGGGTTCCGCCTGGGCTGCCTTCTCGTAAGCGTCGGAAGCTTCCTTCAGCTTGCTGGAGCGGGCATAGGACTGGCCGAGCTGATTGTAGGCAGCACCGGCGAGCGTCGGCTGCGGCTTCTTGGAGGCAGCGTTCAGGTCGACCGTCTTCTGGAAGGAGACGATCGCATCGTCATACTTCTTTGCGCCGAGCTGGGCGTTGCCGAGTTCGATCCAGAGGAGAGGTTCGTCCGGCTTGGCCGCGGTGGCCTGCTGC
>Ga0157290_10000062_pt1 | contig 35309 bp, 31 predicted proteins | sample NitcycUS149409B1_FD_108389 | JGI IMG/M metagenome (GOLD analysis project Ga0157290, IMG submission 108389) | Soil microbial communities from Arlington Agricultural Research Station in Wisconsin, USA - Nitrogen cycling UWRJ-S149-409B-1 | ecosystem: Environmental > Terrestrial > Soil >...
CAGAGCAAAAAGCCCCATCGCCTTACGTCGCTTGATCGCTCCAATGTGCTTGAAGACAGCCTGCATGATGCCGAAGGACCAACGGAACCGCTGACGCATCAAGCCGTTGGCGTTGATGGGAGCTTCGGTGAACGCCAGTGCCTGGTCCTCGTAGATCACCGCTAGCCCCTGCTCCAGCAGGATCATCGTAAGATCCGCATCCTCGGCTACTGTGTTGGAGTGGTAGCATCCACCGGTCTTAACCGCCGCGGTGCGCCATGCCCCGATGGCTCCGGGGACCACGACGACAACGTCGAAGAGATCCAGAGCGCGGCGCTCGAAGTTCTGGCTGGTGATGTACTCCAACGCCTGCCAGCGCGTCCAGAGGTTCACGCGATTTCCAACCTTGGCATTGCCCGCGACCGCGCCGATCTCCGGGTTTGCGAAGTGGGGCACCAGGCGGGCGATGGCATCATGCGCGATCACGGTATCCGCGTCGATGCCGACGTAGATCTCTTCCTCAACAAACTCAAGACCGTAGTTGAGGGCCTCCGCCTTGCCGCCGTTCTCCTTCTTGAGCACGCGGAGTCGGCCGCTCTCGATGTCGTTCGGATACGCTTCGCGCGCGATCTCCGCCGTGCGATCGCTGGATCCATCGTCGATCACGATGATGTGCAGGTTCTTGTACGTCGACATCATGACAGAACGAATCGTGCGAACGATGACCTTCTCTTCGTTGTACGCCGGAATCAGAACGGCAACGCGCGGCAGGTAATCTTCGGTCGCGAAGTTCTTGCGTTTGCGGAAGCGGTCGACCAGCGCAAAGATACCGATGATGATCAGGCGTCCGCTCATGAGGATGTCGCCGATAAAGAACACCGCGACCACCAAATGGTTGAATGCTCCAATCCCAAAAAATGCGAGTGAGTCCACACGTGCCTGCCACCGCTGTTTGCGTGTGAGCTCTGGCATCACCTGGCTCCGCGTCTTGCCGAGCAGTTCGCTGACGGGCACAAACTCATAGCCACGCGCGCGGAGTGTTTCGATAAGCATGGGAAGCGCCGCCACCGTGGGTGCGCGGTTCCCTCCGCCATCGTGCATCAGGATGATTGACCCACGGAACCAGGGTTTCACCTTCATGATTTCGATCTGATCGAGAACCGACTGCGTGATCTCCTGCGGAGACTTCTGCGGATGCTCGTCCCAGTCGTTCGTGTCGATCTTGTTGCCGACCACGACATAACCCATGCGTTGAATCCGTTGGATCGGCGCGGCCTGATCGTTCGTATCTGGCTCTTGATCGATGGAGTAAGGAGGTCGGAAGTAAAGCGGCTGCACACCGACCTTGGAGGCAAACAAACGCTCCGTCAGGTTCAGCTGCAGGTCGGCCTGACGCGACGAGATTTCGCTGATGTCCGGATGCGTGAAGGTATGGTTGCCGAGCTCATGTCCTTCGGCATACGCCCTCTGCATGATTCCGACGTTATTTTCAGCCTCTCCGCCGATCATGAAGAAGGTGCCCTTCACGTTATATTTCTTCAGCACATCGAGGATCTTCGGCGTCCACTCAGGATCTGGACCATCGTCGAATGTGATCGCCAGCTTCTTCGGTTGGTAGCCAAAGTAATTGACCTCGTAGCTCAGCGGATAACTGCTCATCACCTCGCTGTCGATTTGCTTGGAGTCGTCGTCGACCGTCAGGGAACGGTGTCCCTCGCGGGGCGCGCCGGAGACCTTCATGATGTCTCCCTGGCCCTCGATGTCAACGCTGAATCCCGGGGCTACCGAAGCAAGATCTGTAATCGGATTCGCCTTGCCGGGGTTATCCCAAATCCTCCAGAGAGAAGCATCCTCGCTTCCAAGACGCCAGAGCGCGAAGGTCTGCAGACCCAGCTCGCGCGCTGCACGCATCTCGTTGTAGACGGTAACCGCATCCAGAAACCAGACCTGGTGACGAACATGCGCGTCTTCGTCGTCGTAGGCATAGTGCGGATTGCGCGACACATCGTCGAGATCGACTTCACTGCCGGAGTCAGCCGCGGCCTGCCAGGCCTCCTGCGTCGTCTTGTTGTCCGAGCTCAAAACCTTGGATACGAACGTTGACTCATTCTGTGTCTTCCGCCGACCATGCTTGTCCTTCGGCGGTGCGGGTCCGCCCACGGGAGGCAGAGACATGGTCCAGTCATACCCATAGCTGCCAAGAGCGCAGATCAGCTTCTCCTTCGGAACCTTCAGCAGAATTCTCCTCAGGTTCCCAACGAACCAGTCCTGCGAGGCAATCGGACCGGGTTGGCTCTCTGTCTCGTGCTCGTCGTAGTTCATCAGCAACAGGCCATCAGAGTGGTCCGCCATGAACTTCAGATCCCAGTCTTCGTCGCCCACGGGTGTATTGATATACAGCTTCAGACCGCGTGCGTGCAGCTGCGTAAAAAGGACCGAAATCATATTGCGATACGCATCCTGCGCGTCGCTTGGAATCTCTTCGAAATCGAGTGACAGGCCGCGATAGCGCGGATTCGAAGCGAGGAACTGACCTACCTGGGTCATGAAGTTCTTCTGAGAGTCCACGCTCTTCAGAAAATCGCCGACCTCCGGTAAAAACTTCCCCTTGATCGGGTCAAAGTTATTTACCAACGGAAAGATCTCCGTGTCCTGCTTCGAGTCGCTGATCGTTCGCGCGACCTTGTTCTCCAGATCGACGCCATGCACGCCCTGGCGGTCTACCACAGCGTAGGGACGCTGATCCGTCGTGTAGGAGGTGAGCCCACCCGCCGGTGTGATCACATGCAGCCACTCCGGGAAGAGGAGATCGATCTGGGCGATGTGCTGCTTCAGGCTGGAGTAACTGGAGGGATCCCACTCGACATAGTAGGCAGCGCGCAGGCCTTCGCCCTGGTTCAAGGGAACATCGCTTGGAGCCTTGTCGGTCTTGCGGTGGACCGTACGCTTCTTATTTTTTTCCGCGCTGGACGGCACCTGCTGCATATTCAAAGCGCGGTAGTTCCGCTTCGGCATCTCCAGAAGAAGCTCCGGCAGGGGCTTCATACGAATCACACCGATGACAAACAGAAGAAAAAGCGCCGCACCGATCGCCGCGCTGATATCGAAGATGCGTCGCAGGCGCTTCCAGCGTTTCTTCTGGGGATCGTAAAAAATCTGTTTCTTCGTTGACATGCTCTTCCGAATCCTAACAGCCGTAGACTGCTGGAAACACATGCGAAACACGCCGTCCTGACGGTTATGATGCAAAGGCATGCGCCGCAATCGCCAACAACCTATGATCCTCCCTGCCACCCTGTTTTTGCTGGGGGCGGGGCTGCGACTTTGGTTCGTACTAAGACACGCCGTGATTCAAGGCGACTCCAACCTCTACGCCGAGATCGCCCAGAACTGGGTCCAGGCGCACACGTATGGCTTCTCCACGGACACCGACTACATCCGTCCCACACTGATCCGTCTGCCGGGCTATCCCATCTTCCTCGTCCTCTGCCGCGCGCTCTTCTCGCACTGGGCCGGACCAGACAGCTTCGTTCCCGCGCTGCTCCTGCAAGTCCTCCTCGACCTCGTCTCCTGCTTTCTCGTCGCCTGCACCGTGCGCAACCTTCTTCAAAACCGTACGGACGAACGGACGGCGCGGCGCGGCTTCCTCCTGGCACTCGCCCTCGGCTGCCTCTGCCCTTTCACGGCGAACTACACGGCCACGCCGCTGGCTGAACCCCTCGTCCTCTTCACCATCTCGGCTGCGATCTACAGCCTTGAACGCTGGAGCAGCGTCTTTCGCTCAACCGGAAAGCCGTACAACCGCTACCTTTACCTTCTGGCCGGCTCGCTCGCCTCCAGCCTTCTGCTCCGTCCGGATCAGGCTCTGTTAGCGGTAGCGCTTCTCCCTGCTCTCTTGTGGATGAACCTCTATCCGCGCATCGGAGACCCCAAGGTCGATCCGCCAGTCGTTCTCGCAGATGCCCTGGAGAGCCGTCTGCGCCGTCGCCTGCATAGCAAAAACTTCGCGGAGAACCCTGCCAGAAACGCCTTCGCACCAGCGCTCGTTGTTTTGCTCCTCACGCTTCTTCCGCTCGTTCCATGGACGATTCGCAACGAACGGACCTTCCACGTCTTTCAGCCCATCGCGCCACACTACGCCACCGATCCCGGCGAGCCGATCGACTTTGGATTCCAGCGATGGTATCGATCCTGGGCCATCGATTTCTCCTCGACCGAGTACTTCTACTGGAAGTATCCCGATGAGCCCCTTGATATCGCGCAGCTCCCTGATCGCGCCTTCGACAGCGAAGCCCAGTATGACCAGACGGCCGACCTGATCGCAGACTCGAATAACGCTGTTCACTTCCATCCGGACATCGACGCCCGCTTCAACCAGCTTGCCCAGGACCGCATCGCGGCAAACCCTCTCCGCTACTACGTCCTTCTGCCCGTGGCACGACTTGGAAACATGCTCTTCCATCCCCGCACAGAGCTGCTTCCCTACGACCTGATCTGGTGGCGATATCGCTGGCATCCTCAGCAGACCCTGATCTCCTGGGCGTTCGCGTTGCTGAACCTCGCTTATATCGCGACCGCCGTCTATGCCTGGCCGCGTCTGCGCGCGCTTGCGCCTCCGCTCGCATGGGCAGTAGCGGCCTTTTTTGTTCTGCGATGCTGCCTGCTGATGACGCTGGACAACTCAGAACAGCGCTACACCATGGAGTTCTATCCGTTGTTTTTTTTGCTTATTCCGCTGCTCTGTTCTCGAATGCTTCCAGCCGATTAGCGTGGTGTACGGCTCTTCGCAGCCCAGAACTGCTGCAGAATAAAGCTATCCGTCATACCTGCGATATAGTCCGCAACTACTCGGGCCAGACCCTGCTCCTGCGCCTCTTCGACATAGCCCGCAGGCATCCGCTGCGGAGATTCCATGTACCAGGCGAAGAGCGTCGAGACCACCTGCGCGGCCTTGTCGTGCTCCGCCTCCAGCGTGTCGCAGGTGTAGAGCGTGTCGTACAGATAACGCTTCTCTTCCAGGCGCTGCGCCTCTACAGCGTCCGAAAAGACCGCAACCCGCTGCTTGTAGTGGCGAACGTCCTCCAGAGTTTTCAGGCCAGCTTCGCGCACTTTTCTGAGCGTGGTGGCGATCAGGTCTTCTGTCAGTTCTCTCTGCATCCTCTGCAGCGCCTCGTGAAAGAGGAACTTTTGTTCGACGCCAGGATGCTCCGCCGCCACGGCGTCGTAACTTCTCCGCATGATCGCGATGTGGTCGCAAATCGACTCGATCTCGAGCAGACCACTTTCCACGCCGTCATCCAGGTCGGCGGTGAGATACGCAATCTCGTCGGCCAGATCAATGATCTGCGCCTCAATGGGTGGCCGCTCGCCCAGGAAATACTCTGCAAGAGCCGGATAATCGCTGGCCGCGTAATCCCTCGAGTGCTTGATGATGCCTTCGCGGACACCGAGCGTCAGGTTCAGACCCCGATGACCTGCGTAACGATCTTCAAAGTGCTCTACGATACGAAGCGCGTGAAGATTGTGATCGAAGGTGCGCCCATGCCTCCGCAGGCAGGCATCGAGGGCCCGTTCTCCCGCGTGGCCGAAGGGAGGATGTCCAATATCGTGCACCAGCGCGAGCGCCTCTGCCAGAACCTCATTCAGACCGAGGGCGCAGGCTACCTGCCGCGCGATCTGCGCCACTTCGATCGTGTGCGTTAGCCGCGAACGGAAGTGGTCCGACTCCCTGCTCGTGAAGACCTGCGTCTTCCCGGCGAGTCGACGAAAAGCTCGGGACTGGACAATTCGTTCTCGATCGAACTCGAACGAACGCATCCCACCTAAACGTTCAGGGTCTTCAAAGGCGCGCGCCGTCAGCGGGTCAGAGCTTCCGCCACGTACACGCAGAGATTGAAGAGATTCACGCATCCAAGGATCAGTTTAGTCGATGCGCTCCTTACGGAGTCTGCCGCACCTTGGCGATACGTACCCTTACGGTGTCGAGCTTGCGATGCACGCGCGCCACGTCTTCAGCATCGACGTCACCCGCAGGTGTGCGAGCATACTCGGCCACGGCGCGTTCCCACTGCGTCGCCGCCATCTTGAGTTTCCCTTGCTTCTCGTAGACCTCGCCCAGATGATCGTGAATTGCAGCCTCGGTAGGAAGGCGGCTCTGCGCCTTCAGAAGAAGATCTTCTGCCTGCGCATACTGGCTGGTCTTGAAGTAAGCCCATCCCAGCGAGTCAAGATACGATCCGTTCTGCGGATCGAGTTCAACGGCCCGCTTCAGCAGAGAAACAGACTCCTGCAGCTTCAGGTTGTGATCGGCCAACATGTATCCCAGGTAGTTCAGCGCCTGCGCATTGTTCGCATCGAGCGCAAGCACCTTGCGGAACTGCGCCTCGGCAGCGTCATACTGCTTCTGACGATCTGCCATCGTGCCGCGCAGGAAGTAGATGTACAGCTTGTCCTCGGGCTTCAGAGTGATCGCCTCCGCCTTATCCAGCGCAGCCGAGGCATCCGCCCAGCGCTTCAGGCGAACATCGACCTGTGTCAGCGTGAGGTATGTGTCGCGATCGTCTTTGCCATTCAGAAGCGCCTTAATCATCGCTACGCCGCGGTCAGCCTGGCCCGTGTCTGCAAGCTGGCCACCGTACATCCGCTGAATATCACGGTCGGCCGGCAACGCCTTGTAAGCGGCGTCTGCGGTGGCGGTAGCCTTTGCCATATCGTGCGCATCGCGGTAAGTGTCGACCTGCCCCTGGTAACCACGGGGTGCGAACTCTCCGCCCAGCGCAATCATCTGCGCGTAGGTATCAATAGCCTGCTGCGTCTTGCTCTGTTCGCGGTACAGCATACCCAGGCGATCGAGAAAAATGGCGCGATTGCTACGCTCCCCGTCTGTGTAGCTGTTGTCGGTCTTCGCAGCCGTGGTCAGACGATCCGTGAGGGCCTTTTCTGCCTCGTCGTATCTGCCCAACGCGTCCAGAGTCAGAGCCTCATTGAAGGTCAGCTCTTCCGAATCCGGGACGAGGGCTTTGGCTTTTTTGAGCGTAGCGAGAGCTTCTTCGTAGTGTCCTCCTCGCCGCTGAATCTCGGCGATACGGACATAGCTTTGAGCATCCTGCGGCTCTGCCGCAATGATCTCCTGGAACTGCTTCAGAGCCTTGTCCATCTGACCGTCGGCCAATAACGCGTTCGCCAGGCCGCGCTGCGCATCCAGGTTATCGCTTTCAATATCGAGCGCGCGCCGATAAGCCTCTGCGGCGTTCTTTGGTTGCTTCAACTGGTCATAGCTCGCACCTAGGGCAAACTCAATACGCGCCGTGCGGTCGGAGATCGGCAGCGAACTCAGCGTCGTCACAACCCGCTGAATGTCGCCCTGTTCGCTATACAGCCGCGCCATGTTCAGCAAAGCTTCTTCAGAAGAGGAATCCAGCCCCTGTGCTGCCTTAAACTGTGCCTCCGCTTTGACTGAATCGTGCGCAATCTCATAAAGCTGCCCGAGCAACAGGTGGTTTTCTACGTTGTTTGGCTGAAGGCGCACGAGAGTCTCGTACTCCGCCGTGGCCAGCTGCACCATCTGCGTCTGCGCGCTGTTTTGCAAGTTGCCCAGCGAACGGTAGTAGATCCGCGCCAGCAAAGTGTGGGCTTCGACGTCGTTCGGGTTCTTCTTGATCTGATCCTGCGAAACCTGCACGGCTTCTCGGATGCGGCCCACCTTGAAGTAGAGCTCCGCCATACCGTCCTGCAGATAGGTGGAGTCGGGATCCGCCGTCAGCGCCAGCTTGTACTCTTCGATGGCCTGCGTTGCGTAGTCGGATCGGCCCTGGCTCGTGGCCAGATCCTCGTAGATCTTGGCCAGGCCGTAATGGTAATAAGACCCGGACCTGTCGGTCGCTGGCTTTACCACAGTGGGTGCGGCGGTGGCTTGAGCCATGGCGGCGGACGCCAGCATCAGAGTTCCGCTCACCACACCTGCCGCGAAATTACGGCCTACAGTCGAAGATTTGGACCAACGCATTGAAAACTCCCGCCCCGCAAAGATCGTCAGCAGTACTGCTCTCACACTAAAGCCTACAGACTTTAGACGGGGAACGGGAGACTACGGATGCTGGGCCGCCAAAATCAACCGTGACGGAAGTGCCGCATGCCCGTAAATACCATCGCAAGACCGAGTTTATCGGCCGCCGCGATGACTTCCGCATCCCGAACACTGCCCCCAGGCTGAATAATCGCCGTCGCACCCGCCGCCGCAACCGTCTCCAGGCCGTCCGCGAAGGGGAAAAACGCATCCGAAGCCGCAACAGAGCCCTCCATGGGGAGGGTTGCTTTCATCGCACCAAAACGCGCGGCATCCACACGGCTCATCTGCCCCGCGCCAACACCAACCGTCTGTCCGTGGCCTTCATACGTACGCGCATAGACAATCGCGTTCGACTTGACGTACTTGCAGACGATCCATGCGAACTTCAAAGCGGTCCTCTCGGCGTCCGTAGGAACGCGCTCCGTGACGACCTTCCAATCCGCCGGAGCCACCATGCCGTGATCCGCGTCCTGCAGCAGCATGCCGCCGGAGACATGCTTCATCACACGCGGTGCGCTTCCGCTGGCGACCTCCACCAGACGCAGGTTCTTCTTTGTTGCAAATCTTTCGATCGCTTCCGGGGAAAACTTCGGCGCGACGATCGCTTCCACGAACAGCTTCGCAATCTCCTCCGCAGCTTCCCCATCCACCTCGCGATTGACGCCAATCACGCCGCCGAAGGCGCTGACGGGGTCCGCCGCCAGAGCGTTCTTGTATGCAGCGAGAACGGTGTCGCCGGTTGCAGCTCCGCAAGGATTCGTGTGCTTGATGATGGCAACCGCCGTCTCATCGAACTCGCGGACAAGGTCCCAGCATGCGTCCAGATCGACGATGTTGTTGAACGAAAGCTCTTTGCCCTGTAGCTGCCGCCCATTGGCAACTCCCGTTCCCGATCCATCAATGTAAAGCGCCGCTGCCTGGTGCGGATTTTCGCCGTAACGCAAGGTCTGCTTCAGCGGAAAGTTCACGCGCAGCGAGCTGGGAAACTCGCCCTTGGCCGCAAACTTTGCCGGGGCATGCTCGTCTCCCGTCGGCGCTTCCATACTCTCCAGAGCGTTCGCGATGCCGGTATCGTAAGCCGCCGTGGTCGCGAATGCCTGCTTCGCCAGACGCCAGCGCGTCTGCAAGGTCAGACCGCCGAGGCTCTCCATCTCGTCAGCCACCAGCGAATACTCTGCAACGCTCGTCACAATCGCGACGTCATGAAAGTTCTTTGCCGCGCTACGCACCATGCTGGGGCCGCCGATATCGATGTTCTCGATCACCTCGCCAAACCCCACACCGGGCTTTCCAGCCGTCTTTGCGAAGGCATAAAGATTCACTACGACCATATCGATGGGCTCAATCGCATGCTCCTCCACCGCAGCAACGTGCTCCTTGTTCCCGCGAATATGGAGAATGCCGCCGTGGACCTTGGGATGGAGCGTCTTCACGCGTCCGTCCAGCATCTCGGGAAAACCCGTCAGATCGCTGATGTCGCGCACGGTCAGGCCCGCCTCGCGCAACGCCTTCGAGGTTCCACCCGTGCTTACCAGTTCAACACCCAGCGCATCCAGGCGCTTCGCAAACTCCACCAAACCTGCCTTGTCCGTAACCGACAACAACGCCCGACGCACCGTCCGTAAATCACTCATATCTTCGATTCTAACGAAGTTGCCGTGAGATACCGCAAGCCCGGGCAACAACTCACCGCGACCTTTCATCTGATCTCGTGTTCATTAGGAACGTAAGACAAAAGGGAGTTCCATCATGAAACTGATCAACCGATTCGCAGTAGCAATCCTCGCAACAGGCATGATCGCTCCAGCAGCCCCGCTCTTTGCACAGGGCCCCCCGCCTCCCGGATACGGAGATCGCGGCCCCGGTGGTCCCGGCGGATGGGATGCGCCTCCTTCCAATTTTGGCCGCGACATCCAGCGGCAGGGATTCCGTGACGGCATCGAGGGCGCGCGCAGAGACTTTGAAAATCGCCGGCGCCCGAACGTGAACAACCGCGATGAGTACCGCAACTACCGTGGACCAGATCGCCGTGGCTACCGCGCTGCCTTTGCCCAGGGCTATCGCGTCGGTGTTCAGCACATGATGGGTGGCGGCGGACGCCCCCGTCCCTACTAAACCGATTCATCCAAATGAAACCAGCGGCCGCATTCCGATGAGGCCGCTGGTTTTTTGTGCAAAACAAACCACTACAAACTAGGAACTAAGGCTCCCCGTCAGATCGCTTACCTTCGCCACGCCGTGCGCTTCGCACCACTTGCGCAGCCCCGTTGCGATCTTCTCCACGGCGCGCGGATCGGCATAACTCGCCGTCCCTACCTCCACTGCCGTAGCCCCCGCCATCATGAACTCCACGGCGTCCTCCGCGCGCAGAATGCCACCCATACCCACCACAGGAATCTTCACCGCGCGAGCCGCTTCCCACACCATGCGCACCGCGATGGGCTTGATCGCCGGTCCGCTCAGGCCTGCCGTAACATTTTTTATGCGCGGTTTGCGCGTCTCGATATCGATCGCCATGGACACGAACGTATTCACCAGGCTAACGGCATCCGCACCGCCCCGCTCTGCCGCCAGAGCCATCGCTCCAATCGAGGTCACGTTCGGCGAAAGCTTCACCATCAGCGGCCTGCGCGAAACCGCCTTCACTCTCTGCGTCAGCTCTTCCAGCAATCCAGGATCTGTCCCGAAGACCATGCCTCCGTGCCGCGTATTCGGACACGATGCATTGAGCTCATACAAAGCAACACCCTCGGTCTCGTTCAACTTTTCGACGACGCCCACACAATCTTCAATGGTGAAGCCGAAGACATTCGCGAAACACACAGTACCGCGCAGCTTGCGAATCTCGGGCAGCTTCTTTTCGATGAAAGCTTCTACTCCGACATTCTGCAGCCCAATCGCGTTCATCATGCCAGCGGAGGTCTCAATCAGCCGTGGAGCCTGATTGCCTTCCATCGGCGCGCGCGACAGTCCCTTCGTCACAAAAGCGCCGATCTTCTGCAGCGAAAGAATCTCGTCGAACTCGATGCCGTAGCCGAACGTGCCGCTGGCCGCAATCACCGGCGACTGCAACTCCACGCCGGCGATCGTAACGCGCATATCGGGAACGCCCGTCTTCTCCATTACTTCACCGCCGCGCGCGGAGCCGCGCTCTCGCGGACCCAAGTCGATCCAGCCGCCTCCGGCTTCATCGCTTCGGTCAGCACGCGCCCCACCGCCGCACTTGGGCGATTGATCCGCAACAGCGAAGCAAACGTCGCCGCAATATCTACCGGAGCGACGACACCGTGGTACGTTCCCGGCACAAAGGCCGCTCCGAAGAGCTCCAGAGGCACATGCCGGTCGTAGCTGTTCGCGGAAAAATGTGTCGTCCCCGAACCATGCCATGGAAACTGGTAGGGCCCGAAGTTGAGATGCAGCGCCCATCCCACATACGGCGAGTAGCTATGCGCAACAAGGCGTCCATACTGCGTGTCGGGCAGATGTCCTTCGCGCATCTCGGTACTGGTATAGGCGTGCGTCAGCACAGGAACATCCTTCTGGCGCACATCGTGCGCTCCGCCAGCAGGAGCGAATCCCGCAAAGATCTGTGTCAGCAGATCGCGCGTCACATTCTCCGCCTCCTCTTCGCGAACGCCAGCCACCTCAAATGCCGCCTGGTTCAGCAGCAGATAAGGATTGTCCATCGTGATCACATACGCGCCCTTGCCCTTGAGCGGCCAGCGCTTCTGCAGCGCCTTCTCCAGAGGCTCCGTAAAGACCGCAGCCGGGAAATCCAGGGCGGGCATGCCCATCGCATCCGCCGAAGCCTGCGACGTCGCCACACCGTGATCGCCGCTCATCGCCACCATCACATTCTTCAGGCCAACCGTTTTGTCCAGGTAGCTGAAAAACTCGTCCAGCGCCGCATCCGAGCCCACCACCAGCGCCTTCTGCGATGGATCATCCGGTCCAAACGCATGGCCGTTGATGTCCGTCGACGAGACCGAAATCGTGATCAGATCCGGAACTCCCGCCGGATTCTGCCCCAGCTTCTCATTCGTGATGAGCGCCTTCGCGAAGTCCAACTGATAGCGAACACTCGCCGTCGTCCGCCCTACGCGCTCGTAAAAGCTAAGCCCCGTAGCCACTCCGCTTTCGGTCCGCGCGCGATCCGCTGCTCCACTGGCGTTGAACTCCGTCGCCCAGGACGGAAGCTGCTTCATCCAGTAGGTCGAAGTCTCCCACCGCCCCGAATCGTGATCGACCCAGAAAGCGCCCTTGGAGGCATGCCCGCTCGTCAAAATTGCCGCGCGATCCTTCATGGAAACGCCGTAGACGCGAGCTCTCCCACCCGTTGCCAATACCAGTTCATCGCCCAGCGTGCTCGCCAACTCGCGTTGGGGAGAAGCTCCCGTCAGATCTTTTGCCCCCGCAGGCGCGCCCACCAGCGTGTAGCGGTCATCCTGAACCGAACTCACCTGTCGCAGCTTGCCGTCGGCTCCACGCTCAAACCACTCGTTCAGGGGGATGCCGTGTCCATCCGTATAGGCCCCTGTTCCGATGGTCGAGTGTCCCGCCGCCGTAATCAGGTTGGCATAGTCGTAGTAGCAGTCTGTAAAGTGCGCCCCCTGCTTTAAAAACAGGTTCCAGCCGTTCTTCGCCTTGAAATCCGCACGATAGCGGTCCAGAAAATCGCCGCGAAACTGGTCGAAGACCAGGACCACCACAAGCTTGGGTTTGCCGTCATACGCGTCCGCACGTGCCACCACGGAACACACTGCTACCGCCGCTACCACCAACCACCGCTGAAGGAATCGCATACTCCCATGCTAACCGAGGCTTAGAAACCGTTACGATAGAAGACGTATGCTTGATCTCGCTTATGTGCGGTCCAACCTGGCCGCCGTTGAAGAAAAACTCCGCTCCCGCAATATGGATCCCGCCTCCGTCCTCGGGGACTTCGCGTCCATTGATACGGAGCGCCGTGAGGCCATCACCCGCCTCGAAAGCCTGAAGGCCCAGCGCAATCGGATTGCGGAAGAGGTCGGCAAAAAGAAGCGCGCCGGCGAAGACGCCACCGCGCTGATGGACCAGACACGCGCGCTCAAGGACGAGGCAGAAAACCTCGAAGCCGCTGCTGCGCAGGCCGATCTTCGCCTCCAGACCATCCTGCAGGCGATTCCGAACCTGCCCCACGAATCCGTCCCCGTGGGCAAGGACGAACACGACAACGCCGTCGAAAAGACCTGGGGCGAGATCCCCACCTTCGACTTCGCCCCCAAATCGCACTGGGAGATCGGCGAAGCCCTCGGCATCCTCGACTTCAACCGTGCCGCCAAGATCTCCGGCTCACGCTTCGTCGTTCACTTCGGCGCAGGCGCACGCCTGGAACGCGCCCTTGCCAACTTCATGCTCGACCTGCACACACGCCTGCACGGATACACCGAAGTGCTGCCGCCGTTCATGGTCAACTCCAAATCGCTCTACGGCACAGGCCAGCTTCCAAAGTTTGCCGAAGACCTCTTCCACTCAGACGACAAAGGTCCCTACGTTCCCGGAGAGTTGCAGGACAACGACCACTGGCTCATCCCCACAGCAGAGGTGCCCGTCACCAATCTCCTGCGCGATGAGACGATCGACGAGGTCAAGCTCCCCATCAGCTACTGTGCCTGGACGCCCTGCTTCCGTAGCGAAGCCGGAAGTTACGGCAAAGATGTGCGCGGCATGATCCGTCAGCACCAGTTCCAGAAGGTCGAGCTCGTCAAATTCGCTACCCCCGCCGACTCGGAGTTCGAGCACGAAAAGCTCACCCGGCACGCGGAAACAGTCCTCGAACTGCTCAAGCTTCCCTATCGCCGCATGCTCCTCTGTACGGGCGATATGGGCTTCTCTTCGGCCAAGACCTACGATCTGGAAGTCTGGCTGCCCGGGCAGAATGTTTACCGCGAGATTAGTTCCTGCTCCAACTTCCTCGACTTCCAGGCGCGTCGCGCGAATATTCGCTTCCGCTCCCCTGCGGCGAAGAAATCTGAGTATCTCCACACCATCAACGGTTCCGGCCTCGCCGTCGGCCGCACGTACCTCGCTGTGCTGGAAAACTACCAGCAGGCCGATGGAACCGTCCGCATTCCTGAGGTCCTCGTGCCTTACATGCACGGCGACACCGTCATCACACCGGAGGCGAAATAAAGAATGCTTCGCACCCTGCGCAACTACGTCTTCTGGGCCTACGAACGCGGCTCCCTGCACTACGACATCATGGTCACGGCGATCCTCCTCTTCGTCTTCATCACTCCGCATCTCTGGAACTACAACGACCGCCCCGTCTTCCATCTGCCCTCGCAGGTCATGGTGGATAACGACGGATCAGGCGAGCTCGTATACCAGGTCCGCGCGACCGATGTACAGAAGGAAGCGGCCCTCACCGGAAATACGGATCTCGCTCTCCGCCACATCATCGAACCCATCGCTGGCGACGTCCGCATCGAGCACTACGAAATCGTCCCCGGCACCTCGGACAATCACCCGGTGGCTTACAAAGTCTGGGCGCATCGCTAACCCAGCACATCCATCCCGCGCGGAACCGTGTCTAACCAAACGTATGAAAAAACTCCTGCTCGCCCTCATCGCATGCGTCACCCTCTCCGCCCACGCGGCGAACTCGCCTGACCTCGAAAAAGTCCTCCGCCAGCTCGACGCCGCCAGCACAAAGTTCCAGTCCACCGAAGCCGACTTCAAGTGGGACTCGTACGAGCGCGTCGTCAGGGATACCACCACGCAGAGCGGAAATCTCTATGTTCTGCGTAAGAATGGCCAACTAGAGATGGGCGCTGTCGTCACAGCTCCAGGCCGCAAGGTCCTTAGTTTCCGCGGGAGTTCGCTCGACCTCTACGACGATGCGATCAAGCAGACGAGGCACCTCGACGCGGGCAAAGACCGTGCGCAGTACGAAAGTTTCCTGACCCTCGGCTTCGGCGGCAGCGGCAAGGACCTTGAGCGCGTCTGGGACATCACCTTCCAAGGCTACGAGACCATCGACAACGTCCAGACCGCGAAGCTCGACCTCGTTGCGAAGGACGCGGCAGCACGCAACAACTTCACCCACGTCACCATCTGGGTCGATCCGGCGCGTGGCATCTCTCTGAAGCAGGTCTTCGAGACACCTTCGCACGATAGCCGCACGAACACCTACACGAACATCCGCTACAACCAGAAGGTCAACACTAAGCCCTACAATCTGCCGAAGTAGTGGACGTCCCAGTACCTAATGCTCCTGGTCCCTCCACACCACATGAGAGATCGCCAGCGCTCAGTATTTCTCAAAAGGGCGGAACACTTGTCACATGCCGGTCAACGCTTCTGGTACGGATGGAAGATGTAGTCCTTCGTCTTTACAGCTGTGTGGCAAGCGTTTCCACAGTCCGAGGGGCTCTTTGAATCGGGCGTAAACTTGTCAGATGCGGCGTCATAGTTGAATACCGCGTATCCCCATCCTCCGCCGTTCTTTGGGAAAGTCTTGCTGTCCTTTTCCATGACAAACACCTGGGCAAGGACGTCTGGCACGTCTACGTCGAAAGGGGCCTCCGTGCTCTTTTTCGGCTTCCACTGGATCTTCACGATCTTAGAGCCCTCCGGGAAAGGCCGACCGGTCCCGGGAACGCCAGCCCTATACGCCTTAATCATCTCTGGATTCGCGACGATTACCTTGAGTACGTCGGTTCGGGCAGAAGATACGACGGACCAGTCCTCGTATCCCCTGAAGTCGGAGAACGGGACTCCACTCGGTGACTTCAAGGAATACTTCTCATCCGCGTGAAAAGCGTTGGCCAATGGAACGGCAATGACTGTCACCGCTGCAACGGCCAGAGTAAAGCCAACGATACGCTTCACGATGGAGTGCTTTTGCGTTTTATCTTTGAGTTGTTGCAGCACAGATTTCTTCAACAATTCGGACATGGGTCCTCCTTGGATGAGGAAAGTTACTTGGGCCCGATGAATCTGCATCTCCAACCGATGCGATAAGCTATATGCCTGCCAAAGTAGACTCAGCTTCTGGATGAGTCAATAGAGATTTGACTCGATTGGCGACTCCCCGAAGAAAACCCTGAAAGGGTGCTGAGCGAGTTCGGAAACCCTTGGATCGGCCTACTGCACCGACCCCACAGGCCTGAGCTTCCGCAACTCCAACGCACACGCAATCGCGTTTAGCGCCGTGAGCTTCAGGTTATCCGCCGTCATCCAGAGCCAGAAGCGCGTCGCCACTGCCGCGTCAGCAGGTTCCGCAGTCACCCGCACCAGTACATCGCGTTGCCCTGCCGCACTGAGATTGCTCGGCGGATCCACATCGTCCATCACCACATCGATCTGGTCGCAGGCCAGCGCGCTCTCTACCTGCTCCTGGCTCGCCGGTTCCTGTAGCTCGACCATGATCGAGAGGGCGTAGCCGTGAAAGACCGGCACCTGGATCACGGTCAGTGCCAACTCTGGAAACTTCTCTCCGCCAATCGCTGCATAGTGATTCCGCACGCGCTGCGCCATTGCCGAGAGCTTGACCTTCGCCTCTTCCCCGAAGGCTGGCAAAAGGTTGAACGCAACTTGCGCATCGTACTCATCCTTGGGTATCTGCTGGAAAGACAGCAGATTCACCGTCTGCTGATGCAGTTCATCCATCGCCGCGCGTCCGTGCTCGCTCGCAGGCTGCATCACGGTTGCGGCGAGAGAACGCACCTTCAAACCTTCCTGCATCTGCTTCGCGACGAGCCCAAGCATCACGGCTACGGGATGCGCACTCACCACACCGGGCGTCTTCAGATCCGGCTTTGTCGTGGCATCGTCCTGCACCCACGGAGACCGCACCAGCACGCCTTTTTCCCCTTCGAGAGCATAGGTCGTATCCACGATACTTGCGCCCCAGCGGCCCGCGTCGCGCCAGTGCCGCAACGTCGCTTCGGGATCTCCGGCGAAGAAGACAAAGTCCATGCCCTCGAATGCCGCAGGCTCCATCTTTTGCACGAAGGTCACCTCGTCGGCGACCGTCTCCAACTGCCCTGCGGCATCGCCCTCATCCAACAGAATCACCGTAGCGGTCGCAAGCACGCTCTCCTGCAACTCCTCGGCGAGTTCTTTCCCCACGAGCGAAGACGCTCCCGCAATGCCTACGCGCTCTAACTTCTTTGCCATCTTTTCCCCAATTCAATTGTTTCGCGGAAGGATCTCAGCTCGCGGAGTTGTCCACGGCCCGTCGGGCACGCGAAGCCTTGGCCTGCGAAGCATACATCAATCGCGCCCATAGACCGCTCACCATGTACGCCAAAGCAACAACGATCAGCACATACTCCGACCATTTCACCAGCAGTACACATAGCACCACCAGAACGATCAACAGACGCATCGGCTGTCGGCTCTCGACGCGAATCTCCTTCGCGCTCCAGAACCGCCACCGACTCACCATCAGGAACCCGGCAAACAAGACAAGCCCCAGCCACACCAGAGAGATCCATGGATTATCGATCGGTGCACCGTTGAAGCAATGCACCACACTTACAACCACACCCGCCGCCGCTGGAATCGGCATGCCGACGAAATACTTCCGTCCCGGACGCCCAGGGTTCTGCGGTTGGGGGTTCACCATCACATTGAAACGCGCCAAACGGCACGCGCCGCAAATCAGGAACAGGAAGCAGACGAAGACGCCGATCTCGATCATCTTCTGGCGGAAGATCAGATTTCCCGCCATCGGAAGCATGCGGAATCCCCAGACATACGCGAGGACAGCAGGAGCCACGCCAAAAGTAATGACATCGGCCAGCGAATCCAGCTCTTTGCCGAAGTCGCTCTCCGTGTTCGTCAGCCGCGCAATCCGCCCGTCGAGCGCGTCGAACGGCACGGCCAGCGCAATCGCAATCGCGGCGCGGTCGAAATATCCGTAATCGCCTGCGGTTCCCTGCAGGCTCTGCGTGATCGCGTAGAAACCCGCCGCGATATTGCCTGCGGTGAACAGGCTAGGAAGCACATACATCCCCCGGCGAGGTCGTGCCTTCGTGCTGACGACATCCGCCACGCTTAAGCTCCAGCCTGCGGAAGTACGGCAAGCACCGTTGCCCCACCCTTTACGCGGTCGCCCTTTTTCACCTGCAACGCAGCAGACTCGGGCATGAGAATATCCACGCGCGATCCAAACTTGATCAGGCCGACGCGCTCGCCGCGCTTGACACGGTCACCCACCTTCACAAAACAGACGATCCGGCGCGCCAGTAGTCCCGCAATCTGCTTGATCACAATCTCATGCGTTCCGCTGTCCATCACAATCATGTTCTGCTCGTTCACAACCGCGGAGTCCTGTCGCATGGCATTTACAAACAAACCCTTGCGATACGTCACTTCGCTGATGACTGACTCGCTGGGCGCACGATTTACATGCACGTCAAACACATTGAGAAAGATGCTCAACTTGAGCCGTGGGCCCTGCGCGGTCTCCACGAAATCCACCTCGTGAATTTTTCCGTCGGCGGGAGAAACAATCTGCCCCGGTCCCGAAGGGATCGCGCGGTTCGGATCACGAAAGAACCAGAAGAAGAAAACAGCCAGCACCACTGGCACAATTGCAAGTCCAGTCGATCCGGTCAGCACCCGAAGAGCGACCGCCACTGCAAGAAATCCAAAGCCGTAGAAATATCCGTCTTTTACCATGTCTTCGACATGATACAGGCGTACCGCCCGCTATCGGCTAACGTCCGTCCGTAGCATCAAAATCGCGTCTTCCACAGGCTGCGAATAGTACTTACGCCGTAAACCTACATCTTCAAAGCCCAGCGCAGCATACATCGCCCGGGCGGCGGTATTCGACTCGCGCACTTCCAGACGGACCTCTCTGGTCGCGAGCGCGTGTAGAAGCCAATCGCAGAGCGCCTGTCCCACGCCCTGCCTGCGATATTTCCTGGCCACAACAATACTCTCCAGCTCCCCTTCGAGCCCCGGCAAGAGCACGCGTCCGCACACAAAGCCCGCAAGAACGCCGTCGATCTCCGCCACGCCCGAAACGCCTACTTCGATCAGGGCGCGATAATCCGCCGCCTGCCACTGCGGAGCCTCTTTTGCGTGCAGAGCCAACTCCTGCATAGGCTCGAGATCCCCCAGAACCGCCCGCCGGATCAAGACCTTGCCCTCAGCGCAACCTCCGCATCCGGAATGCGCAGATAATTGGCATCCAGCAAGGCCACGTCGGAAAATTCGCCTTTAGCGGCGGATTCGTAAGCCGTCCGGACGAGCGCGACAATATCCGGCAAACCAACCCACTCACCCGCGCCGCGCAGAACCTCTTCGCCCACCACCACACGCCCGCCCAACGCTTCGGCTTCTGCGCGGGAGAACATCGCCTCAGGCAGACCGTTGCCACCGGCGTAAACATCACCGCGCCCGGCATCCAGCCACGCCACGGCACCTCCACCAGCAAGCTGCGCCATCAAACCCAGCCGCGAGACACCCACCACCGGAATTCCCAGACCTTCGGCAAGGCCCTTCACCGCCGCCAGTCCGATACGCACCCCTGTGAACGATCCCGGTCCAGTCATCACCGCCAGAAGATCCAGCTCAGATACCGCAATGCCAACCTCCGCAAGGCACTCTCGCACAGCCAGCATCAGGCGCTCCTGCGTCTCCCGCCCGGGAAGACTCCGCCGCGCCACGACCTCTCCGTCGTGCGCAACGGCCACACCGCCCTCCGCTCCACACGTATCGACCGCAAGCATCCATTGCATGAGTCGATCATAATCTCGGAGAGATTTCTACGGATGCTTGGATCCAGGAGCCAGATTGGGATCGGGCGTTCCGTCACCCTTTGCAGGTGCTCCACCCGTCTTCGGGTAGTACCCGGTGCGTGTGCGCACCTCAAGCCGGCTAAATCCCTTTGCTTTTGCGTCCACATGCACCTGGCGATATCCACCCAGAGCTGCAGCCTTCGTCGACCGATACGAGATCGTGTACTGCTGGCGAATGTCCTGCGCCACCTCGGCGGCGATGCTGTCCACCTCGCTCAGTTTGCGCGGAAAGTACGCCAGGCCACCCGTCTGTGCTGCCAGCGTCTCCAGTACGCGGCGCGCATGGCGGCTCTCGCTCTTGTTGCTATCCGGACCGAAGAGCAGGCCGACGCAGTAGATCACCGGCCCGTCCAACTCCTGCACGCGCCGGATCGCATCTTCAAGGGTCGACCCGGATGCGTTATCGTCTCCGTCGGTCACGAGCAGCAAAACCTGCTTCGGCAGCTTGGCGTTCTTGGCCAGATAATCGGCGCTGGCGACGACGGCGTCGTAGATCGCCGTTCCGCCGCTTGCCTTCACGTAACCCAGGCCGTCTTCCAGCTTCTTCACATCGCTGGTGAAATCCTGATCGATGAACGCCTCATCGGAGAAGTCCACGAGGAACGCCTCGTCCTTGGGGTTCGACAGACGGACGAAATCCAGCGAAGCCTTCCCGACGGCCTCGCGCTTGTCATACATCGATCCGGAACTGTCGATCAAAATGCCCAGCGACACCGGAAGATCTTCATGCCGGAAGCTGGCGATCGTCTGCGGAACGCCATCTTCAAAGACGTGGAAGGCGTCCTGGGTCAGCGTCTGCACCGCGCGCCCGTTCTCCAGCACGCTTGCATTCAGACGAACTTCTCCGACCTCCGCCCGCAGGGTATAGCGTCCTCCCGCAGCGCGCTCCACCGTCCGCGCACCCTGCGCGGCAGGAGGTGCCGGTGCCGTCTGAACCACGGCGTCGCCATCCGGCGATGGCACCGGGTCGCGGTCCACCGATAACGAGGGCTGTTGCCCCCACATACTTGTAGCGAGGAAAAAGACACCCGCCGCACAGCTCCACCCTCTACTCCGACGGTGCATAGTACCCCTGGCGATTATGTACAGACAAAGGCGGCAGACCTGCCGGCGCATTCATCTTCACCTTCAATTTACGCCAGTTACCATCATGGCGAAGGTCCGTAGGCTTGAAACCGAGCACATATTCGTTCCTCAGCTCGGCGCTGATACGCGCCGCAATATCACCCAGCTCGTCCGCATCCGCCACACGAAACATCCGTCCACCGGTCATCTCGCAGATATCCATCAGAAGCGCCGGTCCGCTCTTCTCCTCGGGTGTAGCGGCGTAGATATCGAAGATGCCGATCGAGTAAATCTGCGTATCGCTCTCGCGCACAGCTCGCCGCAGCTCGCTCTCCACATACCGGCTGCGATTGTCGCCACCGTCCGAGATAATCAGCAGCGCCTTGCGCTCGTACTTGGCATCCTTCAGCTTGTTCAACCCCAGGTAGGCCGCGTCGATCAGAGCCGTACGCCGCTCCGGGCGCAGCATCACCATCCGCGCATCCACATCGTCCACGTTGGAGGTGTAATCGACGATCACCGCAGGCCTGTCGTTGAATGCCACCACGAAGAACTCATCCTGTGGGTTAGACGTACGCATGAACTCGCTCAGCGCCTTCCGCGCACGCCCGAACTTCGACATCATGCTCCCGCTCAGATCGAAGACGATCCCTATACTCACCGGCGCGTCGTCCGTGGAAAAGGTCTTGATCGTCTGCGGCTGATTGTTCTCATAAAGATAAAAATTGTCGCGTTCCAGCCCGGTCACAAGGCGGTTCCGGTCATCCGTCACTGTCAGGGGAACCAGCACCAGGTTCGACTCCACACGGATCGTCCGTGTCGGGTGCGAAGTGGCGTCCCGCGCCGCATTCGGACCCTCCGTTACCTCGGGCTTAGCCACCGGTTTTGGAGCCGGTTGCGACGTCTGGACGTTCCCCAGGGGATTCTCCTGAGCGTAGACCGCCCGGCACTCCAACACGAGAAAAGACACCAGAAACGGAAGCGATAGAGCCGTGAGAGACAGACATCGATGCCGCATAATGACCTTTAAGACGCCCCATGGAACGAAACAGAAGCCTGCTGCGGCCTCGCTCCACCCATCCGCAGCAGTCCTTGCGCGCCGTGCGCAACCAGGAATCAGAGTCGAAGAGTACACCTCATTCGCAGGATTCCGATAGCAGTTCTGTAAACATCCCGCGCAATGTACTCGCGGCGTTACTCGCAGCCACCTGCGGCATAGCGATTGTGCCCGGTCTGCTGGCTCTGAATGGCCACGACGGCCTGGTTTTCCTCCTTGAGGACAGGGTTTTCAGGGCGCTCACTTCGTTGCAGGGGTTTCATCTTGTGAACAAACTCGCCCTCGCAGGCCTGCCTCCGCCTGTCACCCCGCCAAACGCTTCCGCCAGATCTCCGCCGCCGCTGGACACGTACAATCGAGGCAGACCAGAACCTGGAGATCAGACCCACCAGATGCGTATCTACCCCTTCCGCGCCCTCCGTTACGACACGTCCAAAGTAGCCCTTGAGCAGGTCGTGACCCAGCCCTACGACAAGATCTCCCCCGCCATGCAGCAGGCCTACTACGACGCCAGCCCCTATAACCTCATCCGCGTCATCCTCGGCAAAAAGTTCGACACCGACACAGAAGCAGGCCCCAACGTCTACACACGCGCCGCCGACTCCCTCAAGGAGTGGCGCAAAGAAGCAATCCTCGCGGAAGAGTCCGAGCCTGCCGTCTACGGCTACGCCCAGCGTTACACCGTTCCCGGAACCACTGAAGTGCGCGAACGCCGCGGCTTCATCTGCCTCGGACACCTCTACGACTACGCGGAGAAGGTCGTCTACCGCCACGAGCAGACGCTCTCCAAGCCGAAGTCCGACCGCCTGAATCTATTCAAGGCCACACGCACCTACTGCGAACAGATCTACATGCTCTACAGCGATCCATCCTTCTCCGTGGAAAAGCTCATCTTCGGCAACGCGACCGGCCATGCCACCACGCCGCCCGACCAGTCCGTCACCGACGAGTACGGCGTCGTCCACATGCTCTGGAAGGTCACCGATCCCCAGATCCTGAACCTCGTCGTCGGCGCCATGGGTGATAAGAAGCTGATCATCGCCGATGGCCACCATCGCTACGAGACCTCCACGGCCTACGCGCGTGAGCGCGCTGCGGAACTCGGCGTCAGCGACACGACGAAGAGCTTCGAATCGCCCTCCAACCGTGCCGATGAAGGCCACGCCCAGCTGCCCACGCCTCCCTTCCCGGAAGCCGCGATGATGATGACACTCGTCAATATGGACGCCCCCGGCATCACCATCCTGCCCACACACCGTCTCGTCGTGGAGCTCAAGGACTTCTCCGTCGCCGCCTTCCTCGAACGTGCCAAGCCCTTCTTCGAGATCTCAAAACTTGAGACGACCGCCAAGAGCTCAGGCAAGACCGATGAAGAGTCCCTGGAAAGCGCGAACGAACTCCTCGCTCCGCTCAACGCCACCGAGGGCGTAGCCATGATCGCCGCTACCGCAGAGGGCAACTATCTCCTCAAGGCGAACGCCGATGCTATCTCCAAGGCGCTCTCCAGCATTAGCGAGAAGCAGCGCCAGCTCGATGTCGTGCAGCTGCACGCGCTTGTCCTCGAACAGCTTCTGGGCCTCACGCAGGAGTCGATCCGCAACCAGGAAAACCTCCGCTATCTCCGCTCCGCCTCCGACGCCGTCGCAAAGGTCGCCAGCGGCGAAGCGAACGTGGCTTTCCTGATCAAACCGGTCACGCTCGACCAGCTCCGTGATGTCTCGCTTGCGCTCGACGTCATGCCGCAGAAGTCCACGGACTTCTATCCCAAGCTGCTCTCAGGCCTCGCCTTCTATGCGCTGGACTAAAGTCGCTGCAGCTGGAATCACCTCTGCCACCATCTGGGCCGTCACGGCCCAGATGGCAGTGCAGACGCCAGCGCCTGCACCACCGCATCCTCGGCCCGTGATCTTTCTCGACCCCGCCCACGGTGGCGCGGACGGCGGAGCCAAGGTCGGCGACAGCGTTCTGGAAAAAGCCGTCACGCTCGAACTCGCCAGCCGCATCCGTCCTCTGCTCTCAGCGCGCGGCTTCGACGTCCGCATGACCCGCGAAGGCGATCCCACCCCAACGCCTACCACCGATCAGCGTGCTGGTCTGGAAAATCAGGCACACCCCGCAGCCTGCATCATCCTGCATAGCGCCCCCACCGGGACGGGCGTACATCTCTACACCTCCGCTCTTCCCGAAGCAACGACTGCAGCGACTCCTCCCGCAACTTCGATCGTTCCCTGGGATGAAGCGCAGTCCGCCTACATCGCCAGCAGCCTTCGTCTCTCCTCCGAGATCTCTACAGCATTCTCGCGCTCGCAGATTGCAATCTCCTCAGGGCGCACGTGGATGCCGCCGCTGGATAATCTGCTCTGTCCAGCCGTCGCCATCGAAATCGCGCCTCTGAACGCGGACGGCAGCAAGCCGCCTACGGACGCGGGCTACCAGCAGCGCGTCGCCGAAGCCATCGCCGGTGCCGTGCTCTTCTGGCACGGCAAGGCCGATCCCACCACGGGAGCCGCGCAATGATCTCCCGCTATCAGCGCATTCTCTTCTGGATCCTCGTCGGCGGCTCCGTCTTCATGGCCGGATATCTGATCTATCTGCATCAGCGCGTGCGCTCCACCGCAGGCACCGAGGGCGACGACACGCCGATCGCCGCACCGGCCTCCTCGCAGGCCGAGAGCATCACCTTCGCCCTCGCGCATGATGCCGATGGCACCATTACCAACACGGAGCTCTCCGTCGCTCTGCCCGGCGAGTCCGCCGTTCGCGCACGCGCCCTCGTCGAACGTCTCCTCTCCGACGATGCCCTCCCGCGCTCCGAGCATCCTTTACCTGGCGGCATCGCGGTCGAAGACGTCTACCTCGTCAACCTTCCCCTCACCGCGCCGCAGCGCACAGGCGGCGAAAGCCTCGGCGTCCCCCAGCTTCCCACGAAGGCCGAAGACGCCGATCCCATGACCCACGCCTCCGGTCAACTGGCCGTCGTGAACCTGCGCGGCTCATGGGCCGACGCCCACCCCTCCGGCATTGAGACAGAGACGCTCACGGTGCTCTCCATCATCGGCACCCTTCACGCCAACCTGCCGTCGATCAGCTACGTCCGCTTTCTTGTCGATGGCCAGCAGAGGGCCACGCTCGCGGGCCACATCGATCTCGCGCGCACCTACCGCAGCGTCGACACCGCCAACGCAACACATCCGTAGCCAACTCCCGCTGCATCCAATCGGCCATGGAAAACTTTCTTCTCGGCGGCGATCTTCCCATCAATCGACTCGGCTACGGCACCATGCGCCTCGTGGGCGATGGAGCGTGGGGCGAACCCCGTTCCCGCGAAGAGGGACATAAAGTCCTTCACCGCGCCCTCGAACTCGGCGTGAACTTCCTCGACACAGCAGATGCCTACGGCCCCGACATCGCCGAAGATCTCATCGCGGAAGCACTTTATCCCTACGCAAAAGATCTCATCATCGCCACCAAGGGCGGCATCATTCGCCAGGGGCCTTCGAAGGCCGCTCCCTGCGGACGTCCGGAGTATCTACACCAGTGCGTAGAGATGAGCCTCCGCCGTCTCAAGCTCGAACGCATCGACCTTTATCAACTGCATCGCATCGATCCCAAGGTGCCCGCGGAAGAATCCCTTGGCAAACTCGCCGATCTGAAAAAGCAGGGCAAGATCCGCCACATAGGCCTCTCCGAGGTCACGGTCGAACAGATCGAACACGCCCGCACCATCGTTCCCATCGTGAGCGTGCAGAACAAGTACAACCTCACCGAACGCAAACACGAAGCCGTCCTTGACTACTGCACAAAGAACAACATCGCCTTCATCCCCTGGTATCCCGTGGCGGCTGGCTCGCTCGCGAAACCCGGAGGCGCTCTGGACAGCTTCGCGCACGAGCGGAACATGACCCTCAGCCAGATTTCGCTCGCCTGGCTCCTGCAACACTCCCCCGTGATGGTGCCCATCCCCGGCACCTCCTCCGTCGCCCACCTGCAAGAAAACGTCTCCGCTCAGAACGTCACCCTCTCCGAAGAGGACATGGACGTGCTCGAACTCATCGCCGACACCCAGCGTTCCTAGCCACATCGTGCCCCATTCTTTCGCGGCTTCATCGCGAAAGGTTGGGGTCGCGCAGAGCGCACAAACCTTATTTCAAAGGAGACCAAGACCCGGGTGCCCCATACATCGCGTTTTTTGCGATGTATGGGGTATGCGCGAAGCGCATCGTTCGCTCGGAGAGCGACCCAAGGGCCAGAGATCCAAAAGAGATCCCTATACCCGCGCTACGGTATGACAAATTGGCGTGAACCAGTTCTCCGATCGCGTATCCATTCCTTGGCTGTTTTACAGCAAGGGATGCTCTTCGCGCATAACCCACACATGCGCGATGAAGCTGCGCATGTATGGGGCACCCAGTTTTTCCTCACAAAATCGACCGCGATAAACTCACTCCATGCCTTTTCTTCTCAAAACTGAACCAAACAAATATTCCTTCGACGACCTCCTCCGCGATGGCGAAACCATCTGGGACGGCATCGCCAACAACCAGGCCCTGCTCTACCTGCGCGGAATGAAAAAAAGCGAAAAGCTCGTCATCTACCACTCCAACATCGGCAAAGAAGCTGTCGGTACGGCGAAAGTCGTCAGCGTAGACGCCAGCAATCCCAAAGATCCAAAGGTGCTCATCAAACCGGTGAAGCCCCTCAAAAATCCGAAGTCCCTCGCCGATATCAAAGCCGCAGGCGTCTTTACCGACTCCATCCTCTTCCGCCAGTTCCGTCTCTCCGTCGTTCCCATCACGGACGAGCAGTACGACTGGCTGGTATCCTGACAGACGGAATCAGCCGGAAGGAATCAGAGAAACCATGATCGATCTCAAAGGAAAAGTCGCCGTCGTCTTCGGCCTCGCCAACAAACGTTCCATCGCCTGGGCCATCGCCCAGAAGCTCAATGAGGCTGGCGCCCGCGTCGCCATCTGCTACCAAAGCGAACGCCTCGCCCGCGAAGCCGAAGCTCTCCTCCCGGAGCTCAACGACGCCAAGGCCTTCCAGTGCGACGTCTCCGTCGACGCCGAAATCGACAACGTCTTCGAGCAGCTCAAAGCCACCTACGGCAAGCTGGATATCATCGTCCACTCCGTCGCCTTCGCACCCGCGGACGCCATCAAAAACGACTTTCTCGAAACCAAACGCGAAGACTTCCGCATCGCGCTCGACGTCAGCGCCTACTCGCTCATCGCCGTCGCTCGCGGCGCTGCACCGCTCATGACCGAAGGCGGCTCGATCCTCACGCTGACCTACTACGGCTCGACCAAGGTCTTCCCCAACTACAACGCCATGGGAGTCGCGAAGGCCGCTCTTGAAGCCACCGTACGCTACCTTGCCGCATCTCTCGGTAGCAAGAAGATCCGCGTGAACGCCATCTCCGCCGGCCCGATCAAAACGCTCGCCGCACGCGGCATCGGCGACTTCAACAAAATCCTCAACGCCGTCGAAGAGCGCGCCCCTCTTCACCGCAACGTGGAGACCGTCGAAGTCGGCAACGCTGCGATTTTCCTCGCGTCCGATCTCGCCAGCGGCATCACCGGCGAAGTAACCTTCGTCGATTGCGGCTACAACGTTACCGGCCTCTAAGATTTATCTCTTTCATTCCGCAGCATTCTTTTTTTGTCATCCCGTAGCGAAGCGGAGGGATCTGCTTTCCCTCCGCCATCCCCTTCACGAGCCCACGCACATGAACATCGCTGACGTTCTTCTGCTTGACTTCGAATCCGAGATCGCCAACACGCGCCGCACCCTCGAAAAAATCCCGGATACCTCCGGCCTCTATAAGCCTCACAACAAATCCATGCCCTGCGGTCGCCTCTCCGTACACGTCGCGCGGCTCTGCGACTTCGGCCGCATGATCCTCGACACCGAAGAGATCGACCTAGCCACGCACCAGTGGCCCGACTTCACCTTCAGGGACCGTCAAGATCTTCTCGACGGTCTCCAGGAGAGCAGCACCCGCCTCCGTAAGCGACTCGCCTCCATGTCCGACGAAGACCTCCAGCAGATCTGGACCATGCGCTTCGGCGACAAGGTCGTCGTGGCCGCCCCAAAGATGCTCCTCTATCGCACTATGTTTCTCAACCACCTCGTTCATCACAGAGCCCAGCTCGGCGTCTACCTCCGCCTGCAGGATCTCCCCGTACCCGGCCTCTACGGGCCGTCTGCAGACGAACCCTTCGCCGCATAAAACAAAAAGGCCCTCGCAACGCGAGGGCTTTTCAGCAACCAAATACTTACCCAGCCTTCTCGGCCAGCTCCGCCCAGCGCGCATACAAGGCATCCATCGCATCCTGCGCACTCGCCTGCTCATCCAGAGCCGCCTGCAACTTCACCGCATCGGAAGTCACAGCCGAGTCTTCCAGCTTGTCATGCGCCGCATTCAGCCGCGCCTCGGCCTCTTCCACGCGCTTCTCTATCGAATCCCAATCGCGCTGGTCGAGGTACGAGAGCTTCTTCTTCGTCGCCTTGCTCTTCACTTCTGCAGTGCGTGGACCAACACTCAAAAGTTCTTCGCTCAGATCGCCGTCACGTGCCACCATCCACTCTTCCCACTGTGCGAAGTCGGCAAACCGCTCCGTCGCACCCTTGCCATCGAGCCCGAGCACCGTTGTACTTACGCGATCCAACATGTAGCGATCATGCGTTACAAGGACAAGGGCTCCGGGATACTCCAGAAGGCTCGCCTCCAGGATCTCCAGCGTTGGGATGTCCAGATCGTTCGTCGGCTCGTCCATCAGCAGAAGATCGGCGGGCTGCAACATCAGGCGTGCAATCAAAACACGCGCCCGCTCGCCACCGCTCAACCGCTCCACAGGCTGGTTCAACTGTTCGCCGGTAAACAGAAAACGCGAAGCCCAGCTCGCCACGTGAATCACATTGCCGTTATGCACCACGGAGTCGCCCTCGGGCGCCAGCGCGCGACGCAGCGTCAGGCTCGTATCGATCTCGCGGTTCTGCGAGAAGTAGACCGTCCGCAGCATCTGCGCGCGCTTGATCGTTCCACGCGTTGGCTCCAGTTCGCCCGTAAGCAGCTTCAACAGCGTGGTCTTGCCGGAACCATTCGGTCCCACCAGGCCAAGACGCATCCCCGCCGTCATGACGAAGTCCAACTTGTTCAGAATCGTCCGCTCGCCCAGAACGCAGCCGACATCTTCCATCTCCACCAGTCGCTTGGTCTGACGATCCGTCGCGGTGAAATCGATTCCAGCAGAGGTCGTCTTCGTGCGCTGATTGACTTCGGCGAGCTGCCCCATCATCTCGTGGGCTGAGTCGATACGCGCCTTGCTCTTCGTCGTACGAGCCTTGGGTCCGCGGCGAAGCCACTCCACCTCGGTCTTTACACGGTTCTTCAGCGCATCCTGCTGCTTTGTCTGAGCCTCCAGGTAAAGCTCGCGCTCTTCCAGAAACTTCGAATACTTGCCCTTCACACGCAGAGAGCCGCCCGCATAGACGCGGTTCAGTTCCATCGTCTCGTTGGCGACTTCTTCAAGAAAGTAACGATCGTGCGAGATAATCACGCACGCAAACGGAGCCTGCGACAAAAGCTCCTCAAGCCAGTGAATACCGCCGAGATCGAGATGGTTCGTCGGTTCATCCAGCAGCAGAACATCAGGGCCAGTCACAGCGCCCTCGGCAATCGCCAGGCGCTTGCGCCATCCACCGGAGAGCTTCGAAGCCTCGGCGTTTTCATCGACGAAGCCCGTACGTCCCAGCGTCTCGCGGAGCCTCTGCTCGCGCTCGCCCTCAGGCACACCCGCAGAGTGCAAGGCACGCTCCAGCACGTGGCGGATCGACTGCCCCGGCGCAAACTCGGAGTTCTGAACGACATATCCAACACGCGCGCGCTTGCGCATCGCGACTTCACCCGTATCGGTGTCTTCGCGTCCGGCAAGAATCGCCAGCAGCGTGGATTTTCCAGCGCCATTCGGCCCAATCAGGCCAATGCGGTCGCCATCGTTGATGGTGAACGAAATATCTTCAAAGAGCGGCTTCGCTCCAAAACGCTTGCTCAGCGACTGAGCGTTGATGATCGGCGGCATTTATCCAGTGTACCGTCTACACGCTCGCGGATCTTCCCGAACGCTTGAAACTACGCCTGCACAAGGACTTAACCTCATGCAGGCGGGAGTGTTTAGTTGCGTGTCGATTCAAAGAGGAACCAGCTACGACGCTGCGATTGATCGATCCAGTTTTCCAGGAGGCTGGCGGTCGCCACGTCCTCCGCCTCGTCGCAGAGCACATGAGCAGCACGCATGCTCAGAACAAGCGCCTTCTCATCCTCATGCAGCTCGCTCAGCATATCCTTCGGCGTGACGTAGTCTGCATCGTTGTCAGAGATGCGCTGCAGACGCGCGATCTGTCCGATCGAACGGATCGTCGTTCCACCGATCTTGCGTACACGCTCTGCAATGTCATCGGTCATAGCAAAGAGCTGATCGCCGTGATCATCGAGCAGAAGATGGTAATCCCGGAAGTGAGGTCCGCTCATGTGCCAATGAAAGTTCTTGGTCTTGAGGTAAAGGGTGAAGACATCGGCCAGCAGAGCGTTTAGAGCTCCGGTGATGTCCTTCACCGATTGAGCGTCGATATCCGAAGGTGTAGCCAACGGAGCCTTCTGGCGAGCGATAAGTTCAGCGGTATTCGACATAATCGTTCCTTTCCGAGTTAGGCAAGTGTCCCTAGGATCAGGCCACCCACGGCCGCGGCATCGTGCTTCAGTGCGCAATCGCCGCGTTCTACGAGGAACAGCATCTGCGCGTCCCACGCGTTGATATTCGAGGGCCCAGAGGAAGAAAGATAACCGTCTCTCCCGGCCTCTATACATAGGATAAACGCGACTCCTGTTCTGATTCGAATATCCTTCCTCGTCTACGAGGAAGCCTTAGGCAAAAGCGAATCCGGAAACGGCGACGCAGCAATCAGATCGCAGAAGTTCGGGCTTCGATAGCCGGGTATATAACGCTCGCAGACGTCGGCCTTTACCGTGCCAAAGGTCGTTCCAGGTTTATGCGCGAATCCTCCAAAGAACGCCTGAACGATTCCCGCCTTGAAATCCTCTCGCGGATACTGCGCTACGATCTCTTCCCGCAACTCGGTCGGAAAGCCCTCGAAGCCTTCGCCCAGCACGTCCAGACCGACGCCCGTGTACAGCAGAGCAACCTCGGGACGCATGTACTGCGTCACGCCCGGCGTGGTGTGAAGCGCGATCGCCTCCCAGGCCGTCTGCACCTGCTCCTCCGGAATGCCGTGCGAAGCCAGAAACCGCCGCGCTGCGTTCGCTCCATCCACCTCGAAGCGCTCATCCGCGCTGGAGAACTCCTTGACGAGTCCGAGATCATGGAATGCGGCGCTGATGTAAAGCAGCTCGGGGTCGAAGCGAAGCTTCTTCTCGCGCCCCTGCTCTGCCGCAAAAAGATAGACACGGAGCGAATGGTTGTAGATCAGGCTGGTAGCGTAGGTGCGAAGGATCTCCGTGGCTTCCTTGGCGAGTTTGGAATCCGGAATCTGCAGTGAAGCGTTCTTGGTCGGCATGTTGTCTCTCCTCGTTTTTGCTTACAAGAGCTACGTTAGGAGCCTTATCCCGCGAGCGCCACGACACAGAAACTGCGTTTTCAGACATCTCGTTTCGTACACTTAGGCATGCGTCGAATCGTCATCACAGGTGCCGCACCCGTCCAGGTCCTCGATGTCACCGGTCCCCTCGAAGTGTTTTCCAGCGCTCCTGGTTACACCGTGGAACTCGGTTCCCCCGATGGCTCGTCTGTACTGGAAACACATCGCGGCTTCGCGCTCACCGGAGCCAAACCTCTCCAGGAGATCGAAGGCCCCATCGATACGTTGGTGATCGCAGGCGGACCCGGCGCTGAGAGCGGAATTTACGACGATATCTTTCTCGAACGCATCAGAGACGCAGCCTCCCGTTCGCGTCGTGTCGCCACTATCTGTACGGGAGCGTTTACGCTGTGTGCCACCGGTCTGCTTGACGGTAGACAAGCTGTCACGCACTGGAACTTCTGTGATCGTCTCGCCAGAGAATTTCCGGCAGTTCAAGTCAGGCCCGATCCGATCTTTCTGAAGGACGGTTCAATCTACACCTCGGCGGGGATCACCGCAGGCATGGACCTCTCCCTCGCCCTGGTCGAAGAAGATTGCGGACACGCCACCGCGCTGGAGATCGCGCGGCACCTGGTCATGTTTCTTGTTCGCCCCGGCGGACAATCGCAGTACAGCCACATGCTCTCGCGGCAGGCCATCACCTCGCAACCACTGCGCGAGCTACAGGTGTGGATGCTCGAACACCTCCGCGACCATCTCACGGTAGAAAGGCTTGCCGAACGCATCGGCATGAGCGCACGCCACTTCACCCGTGTCTGCCTTCGCGAAACCCGCATGAATCCTGGGCAGTTCGTAGACCGCATGCGCGTCGAAGCCGCGCAGCAGCAGATCGACAGCTCTTCTCTCGGTCTCAAGGAGATCGCAGACGCCTGCGGATTCGCCACCGCCGACACCATGCGACGGACCTTCCTCCGCGTCATCGGTATCTCTCCCAGCGTCTACGCAAACCGCTTCAATCGATCGAGAAATTTGGGCGACTGAGATCTACACGCTTTGCAGAAAAGCCAGAAGCTGCTTGAAGTAGACGGCCTGATCGTCCCATAGGGCCATGTGGCTTCCATGGGGACAGAAGGCATAACTGGCGTTTGGCATCATGCTCGCCATCTTTTTCATGTCGGCGGGATCCATCTCATCGTAGGTCGCGCCCATCGTGAGGGTCTTCACCTTGATCTGGTGGAGGCGGTCCCAGCGCTCCCAGTCCTTAAGATTGCCCGTCACTTCGAACTCGCTTTTACCCTGCATCTGGTGGTAGATCGTCAGGTTGAGATGACGAAGCGCTCGGTCGACAGGGTCCGGCCAGGGCTTGAGCCGACAGATCATCTGCGGGTAGAGATTCTGCTCCACGATCCGTGAATATTCAGGATTGTCATAGTCCTTCGCCGCCTCCAGAGCATCCAGACGCGTGCGCAACTCGGGCGAAAGCATCTGCGATTTGAGCGCCTCCGTTCGTTTCAGGTAGGACTGTATGCCCGCCGTCATGTTCGAGACCACGAGACCGCGCAGATGCTGAGGATAAGTAAGCGCATACTCCATAGCGAGAATGCCACCCCACGAGTGGCCGTATAAAACAAACTGATCGAGGCCCAAACCCCTCCGGACCTCTTCCACTTCGCTCAGATAACGCGGCAAAGTCCAAAGCGTTGGATCTTCGGGAACATCGGAGTTACCCACGCCAAGCTGGTCGTAGTAGTAGATCTCGATGCCCGCCTGCGGAAGGAAGGATTCCATCGCCTCAAGATACTCATGCGTCGCTCCCGGTCCCCCGTGCAGCAACAGCACCTTGATCGGTCCGGAACCAATCCGCTTCGTCCAGACCTTGTACTTGCCTCCCACGACGGGAATCATCTTGATACCCGCCATGCGGATTCCACCCGGATTCAAAGCATCTCCGTGCGTCAACAGATCGGAATCAGGAGTCTTCTGTGCGGAGAGAAGGGAGTGCGAAGCGGAGAGTGCGGCGGCGTAAGCAGAGTACTTCAGGACATCCCGGCGGTTCATCAGTGGTGCTCCTTCGCTCATAGAATATCCGCCGAGCAGATTCCACGGCACCCCTCATAAGTGGTGATTCAAAGCATCCGTACCAAAAACGAACGCTCATCTCCCTCAAGATGCGAGATCGCAATCTCGCCTCGCGCCCGCGCCAATAGCGACGGGAACTTCTCTCCCCACTCCACCAGCACAAGAGCATCCGGCTCCGCTTCCATCTCTTCCAGGCCGAGCGTTAGCAACTCCCGCTCCGTCTCCAATCGATAAAGATCGAGATGATAAAGCCGCTTCGTCTTCCCTTTGTACTCATGCACCAGCGTGAAGGTTGGACTCGTCACATCCTCCGCCAAAGCCGCGCCCATCGCCTCGGCGATGCCCTTCACCAGCGTCGTCTTGCCCGCACCAAGCTCACCGCGCAGGATCACCAGCCGCGGCGCAGGCAACATCAACTCATAGATTGTCTGCCCCAATGCCAGCGTGCCATGCACGCTGCGCGTCTTCAATCGCTTCTCAATCACGACCGCAACCCCGCAATCCATTCCAATCCATCCGCGTCCTGCGAACGGTAACGAAATGCAGCACTCAGATGAGCCACCGTATCCGTCGCCAGCACGCAGTGCTCATCCATCGCATGCGCCGCAAAATCCCCGGCAAGCCCATGTAGATACACCGCCGCGTTTACCGCATCTGCAATGTTGTCGCGATGCTGTCCCACCATCGCCGCCACAATACCCGTAAGGATGTCGCCGCTTCCACCCTTCGCCATCGAAGGATTCCCACTCGTATTCACTGCCACCGTTCCATCCGGATGCGCGACCAATGTGCGCCATCCCTTGAGCACCAGCGTCAGTCCATGCTCCGTGGCAAACCTCCGCGCAAGATTTATCCGGTCCGCCTCTACCTCTTTCACCGTCACGCCAAGCAGTGTCGCCATCTCGCCCGGATGCGGCGTCAGCACCAGCGCACCCTCACGCCCACGCAGCAGATCCGTCTTCCCCGCAAACGCATTCAACCCATCTGCATCGAGCACAAGAGTCTGCTTTGTCTCCGCAACAAACCGACGCACAAACTCGGACGCTTCGCCCTGCGTAGAGATCCCCGGCCCCACAGCGAGCACATCCATCTTCTCCGCCAGCTTCAACGCGGTCTCCAGCGCCGCAAGCGACAACACTCCATCCGCATCATGGGCCAACGGAGCGCACATCAGCTCCGGTGTGATCGCAGCCACCGTCGGCAGAATCACCGCAGGCACAGCCGTCGTGACCAACCCCGCACCCGTGCGAAGACAAGCCAGTGAACTCATCGCAGGCGCGCCCGCCTTCCCCAGCGCTCCGCCCACGATCAGCACGCGTCCAAACTTGCCCTTATTCGAATTGATCGGCCGCACCTTCTCCGTGATCTTCTTCGAAGCGCCAGCCCACACCAGCCTCTGCTCTGAAACAACAGCACTCTCAGGCGATCCGATGCCCGCCACAACCACCGGCCCAAACACCTCTGGCGTCAGATGCCCCAGCACATGCGCCAGCTTGGGCGCGGTAAACGTCACAACGGCATCCGCGCGAAACGCCCCCGGGAAAGTCTCCACCACAGAATCCGCGTCCCATCCCGTCGGCAGGTCCACCGCCACCACCGGAACCTTCAATTCCGCAATGCGCTCACGCAGCACCATCGCATCGCCGCGCAAAGGAGCCTTGAA
>Ga0157290_10000063_pt1 | contig 32538 bp, 30 predicted proteins | sample NitcycUS149409B1_FD_108389 | JGI IMG/M metagenome (GOLD analysis project Ga0157290, IMG submission 108389) | Soil microbial communities from Arlington Agricultural Research Station in Wisconsin, USA - Nitrogen cycling UWRJ-S149-409B-1 | ecosystem: Environmental > Terrestrial > Soil >...
CAATTCCGCTCGTCGTTGCAGGCTGTGTCATTCTGCCTTCCGCGATGGGACGATGCGATATGGGCCACATGATGTCCGCGATGCCCGCCTTTGCCGTGGGCTCCGCGGCGATCCTCGAGCGTCCGACCTTGCGCCGTATCTGGTTTCCCTTTGCCCTGGCCTTGCTTCTGATCATTCCTGTCATAGGGATCTATTGGGTGTCCATCATGAAGCGCGTGCATCACCTGACGGCAACGGCGACAAGCCCAGCACCGGGTTCTGCGGCACCGACAAACGCAACGCCAGCGCCAGAAACCGCTTCGATCAGTACCGATGACCTGCCCTGCGATCGGCAATACTTCAGCCCCAGCGTCGTTCCGTCGCCCGTACCCTTACGCCTTCTGCAGTGTCTCGACAATGGCTTCTACCTCGGAACACAGGACGTTTTGACTGCCCGAGCTATCCTCCGAAAGCGCGAAGAACTTATTCAGCGCCCCACCGTTCCGGTCATTCTTCAAAACGGCCCGATTGAAGATAACTTCGTGCTCGAAACCGATTTGAATGCTCTTCGCATGACTGAACTTTCGCCGTATGCGCCGCGAGCGAGAAATCCTAAGTTAAGTTACGAGCCGCTTGTCTCGTATCTCCGAGACCATTACACCCCAGGTCCTGTCATAGCGAATGGGAAACTGCGCATCTACTATCCTCGACCTTAACTTAAGAAGATGGCGATACCTACTGAACTAAGCCAATTGGTGAAATATGCTCAGGAGCAAAACGTGAGTGACGCTTCCCTATCCGCAGACGAACTAATTGCCTGGAACGACAAGACGGCAAAGAACTGGCATACTCTTGCAACGGAAAATCCTGCTCTACTTGCTGTTCCTTGCGACATCTCGAGGGCGAAGACCATAGGCGAGTTGCTGCAGCATGTCGTTGCTGTTGAGCTGCGCTATGCTGAGCGGCTGAGCGGCGCGCCTGTCACGGACTACGCGCAGCTTCCATTTTCAACGGCGGATGAGATCTTTGCGACGCATGATCGGGCGCTGAAGCTTTTACAGGGGCTGCTCGCCGATCCCACGTTTGATTGGACGCAGGAGATCGAGTTCAACACGCTCACGGCGGGGACGCTGCGGGCTCCGAGGAAGGCCGTGCTGCATCATTCCCTTCTGCATGCGGTCAGGCATTATGCGCAACTCTCTACTCTGGCGCGTCAACATGGCTTCGGTCCTGTGCCGCCTGGAGACTACCTCTTCTGCGTTGCAAGACAGGTCTGATTTAGGGTTCGAGTGTCGAAGCCGAATCAGCTTTGGAGCATCCGATACTTATGGGATCACAGGCACTTCGTCTTTCCGGTGCGTTCGGCATCGAAAATCTCACTTTCGACGCGGTGTCCGTGGCCGAACCGGGCCCCGGTGAGGTGCTTGTGCGTCTGCGCGCGGTGTCGCTCAACTATCGTGACCTGATGATTGCGGCCGGTAGCTATAACCCTCGTATTGAGAAGCCACGCATCCTGGGTTCGGATGGAGCGGGAGAGGTCGTCTCGGTGGGGGCCGGCGTCACAGCGTACCGCGCAGGAGACCGCGTGGTGGCGGGGTTCATGCCAGCGTGGATCGATGGCCCCGCAACTCTCGCGGGCAGGCTTTCTGCGATGGGCGACGGTACCGACGGTGTACTCGCAACGTATCGCGTCTTCCCGGCTGAGGCATTGGTGGCGATCCCGGAGGCGATGAGCTACGAAGAGGCCTGCACCTTTCCGTGTGCGGGAGTTACCGCGTGGCACGCCCTGGTGTCGACGGGCCGGGTCGGGGAGACCGATACGGTTCTGGCGCTGGGGACGGGCGGGGTATCGATTTTTGCGTTGCAGATTGCCAAAATGCGCGGGGCACGGGTGTTGCTGACCAGTTCTTCGGACGAAAAGCTGGAAGCGGCCCGGCAGTTAGGGGCAGACGAGGGCATTAACTACCGGACAACGCCTGAATGGGACAAGGAGGTGCGGCGCCTGACGGCGAAAGCCGGAGCGACGCACGTGATCGAGGTGGGTGGGGCGGGAACGCTTGGTCTTTCGATAAAGTCCTCCCAAGTGGGGGGCCAAATATCCCTCATTGGAGTGTTGGCAGGCGCGGCGGAGCCGGTTAATGTGGTTCCCATACTGATGAATACCCTTCGGGTTCAGGGAATTCACGTGGGATCGGTGCAGATGCTGCGGGAGGTTCTCTCTGCATTCGCCGATGCCAACGTGAAGCCTGTGATCGACCGAGTTTTTCCCTTCGAACAAACAAAAGAAGCTCTAAATTACCTCGCCACAGGAGCCCATTTGGGCAAGGTGGTGGTCAAAATGGTAAGCAGTGCGCTCGAGGAGGTCTAGAATGGCAAGCATGGCAGAGATGAACGCTACTCTCGTCGAACACGAAGCTCCGATGGCCTGTGAGGACTTGATCAGTTCCCTGCGCCGTTTTTCGACCCTGGACGGACTTACTGAAGAGGAGTTCCGCTGGCTGGCCGAGAATGGGATTGAGACCATTCATGAGGACGGAGAACACATCTTTCGTGCGGGAGAGGTGCTGGAGCACCTGGCCTTCGTATTGGATGGTTCTTTTCAATTTCGGCTGGTTCGGTCGGGAACTCTCGGTGTTTTTGTAGGCAGAGCGGGGCAGATCACGGGGAAGATTCCCTTCTCCAGAATGAAGTCCGCAGCCGGCGACGGTTTTGCAGTTGGTCGCACGCGGGCTATGTATATCCATCAGAGCCGGTTCCCTGAGATGCTGTCGACAATCCCATCGATGGCGCAGAGGTGTGTCTCCGTTCTGCTTGATCGCGTGCGGGAGATGACCCGCGTGGAGCAGCAGGCAGACAAGATTGCCTCCCTGGGCAAGCTGGCGGCGAACCTTTCGCACGAGCTCAAGAACCCAGCGTCAGCGGCGCGTTCTGCTGCGACCAGTCTTTCGAAAGAGCTTCGGAACTACGGCAACCAGAAGTTCCGCCTTGGAGCGCTTAATCTTTCAGACGAAAGCAAAGAAGCCTACAGGGTGTGGGCGACTTCTGTTCAAAGCCTGCTCAACACTACGGAGCCGGCCACCTCGGACTCCATCGAAACAGCGGCACGGGAAGATGTGTTTACAGAGTGGCTCGAGCGCCACAAGATTCCAGAGCCCTGGACGATTGCACCAACGCTTGCCGAAACGGCGATCACAACCTCTCATCTGGATGAGCTTGTGGCCAGTATTCCTCCAGAAGCATTATCCACAGCACTCTGTTCGTTCGCTTCCGCTCTTCGTTCGGAACGGATGACGGACACGGTCATCGACGCGACCGCGCGCATCTTCGATCTGATCTCGGCGATCCAGGACTACTCGTACATGGACCAGGCACCGATCCAGGAGATTGACGTCACGCAGTCTCTCGATGCCACGCTGGCCATGTTCGGCTCACGCCTGGGCAAGATCGAGGTATTGCACGACTTTGCGCCGGTGCTTCCACCAATTCCAGCTTATGGGAGCGAACTAAACCAGGTATGGACGGAACTCATCGAGAACGCGATCGACGCCATGAGCGAAGAAGGCGGCATCCTGACGCTGCGCGCACGGGTCTCGGGCAGTTCCTTCCTGGTCGAGATCTGCGACAGCGGGCACGGCATTCTGCCAGAGGTCCTGCCGCGCATCTTCGAACCCTTCTTTACAACGAAGCCGTTGGGTAAGGGGCTCGGATTGGGATTGGACAACGCGAGCCGCGTCGTTTCGAAGCATGGCGGGTCGATGACCGTCACCTCCGAGGCTGGGAATACCTGCTTCCAGGTGAATCTGCCGCTTGAAGGTACCGGAGCTTACTAGCCCCGTAGAAGTAGAAAAGGACACCGGTAACCGGTGTCCTTTTCTATTTGCTGTGATTTGAGTTAGTAGACGTCCAGCTGATAACGCTTCTGCTTCTTCATCTCGGAGAGGTACTCCTGCGCGTGTTCCGGCGAGCAGTCCTTACCGTTGGCGATGGCATCGAGCAAGGCGGTTTCCACGTCTTTCGCCATGCGTGTTGCATCGCCGCAGATGTAGAAATACGCTCCACGCTCGAGCCACGCGAAGAGCTCCGCGGAGTTTTCGCGCATCTTGTCCTGCACGTAGATCTTGTGTGCCTGGTCGCGCGAAAAGGCAGTATCGAGACGCGTAAGGAAACCGTCGGCGTGCATGCCTTCCAGCTCTTCCCGATAGAGGAAGTCGGAAGCACGGCGCTGTTCGCCGAAGAAGAGCCAGTTGTCGCCCTTGTGACCCTCGGCCTGACGATGCTGCAGATAGGAGCGGAAGGGGGCAATCCCGGTACCGGGACCGACCATGATGACCGGCGCGCTGGTGTCCTCCGGCAGACGGAAGTTCTGGTTGGCATGCAGGAAGATCGGCATGGTTGCGCCAACGTCCGCGCGCTCGCCCAGATGTCCGCTGCACAGGCCCTGACGGTCGCGGTTATGGGTGTGATAACGCACCACACGGACGGTGGTATGTACCGTATCCGTTGCCTTGGCCTGCGAGGACGCGATGGAGTACATGCGTGGCGTCAGGCGCTGCAGCACGGTAAAGAGCTGCTGCGGCTGCGTGATGCCGCCGGGATGCTCCGTGATGAGGTCGTAGAACTCGCGGCCCCAGACGTACTCTTCGGCTTTGCTCTTGTTGTCGGCGCCAGCGAGGCCCTTCAGGAAGTCGAGCCCTTTGGTGCCCTCGGGAGCGATTTTGGCGTAGCTGTTGACGCTGCCGCGCGTGAGCTTGCCGATGGCGAGGCGTGTGCGAAGCGCTTCCTCCAGGGAGATCTCGACTTTGTAGTGGTCGAGAACGCGTTCGTCGCCCTTGTAGCCGAGCGCGGAGAGGACGTCTGAAACCTCGCTCTCGCGGTTTTCCGGCAGAATGCCTACGGCGTCGCCAGGGGTGTAGGTCATGCCCGGTTCCAGCGAGAGTTCGATGTGACGGGTCTCCTTTTCGGAGTCCTTGTCGGTCATCACATAGTTGACCAGCATGGTCGACTGATAGGGGTTATTGCGTGTGTATTTCTGGGTTTCAGTGCTCATAAGTTTTCGTTTGATTACGAATCTTAAGGGTAGCATGTTGAGCGCAAAAAGGAGAGCGAGGCTAACCTCCCGCCTCGCTCCCGGCTTGGACTGCCTTTAACTTATTGCAGCAGTTTCAGTACCTCCTGCTGCACGCTGTTGGCCTGCGCAAGGGCGCTGATGCCGGTCTGGCTGAGCACCTGGAACTTGGAGAGATCCGATGCCGCCTGACCAAAGTCCGTGGCGGTGATGTTGTTCTGCGCGGCGGTGAGGTTGGTCTGCTCCGTAGCGGCAACCTGCTGTGCCGAGGTGAGCTGGTTGATATCCGCGCCAACGTTGCCGCGCTGGAAGGACACATCGGCGATCGCGGTGCCCAAGGCGGGCAGTATATCCTTTGCCGTAGCGGCCGTAAGCGTGGGGAGCGTACCAGCCGTGAAGTCCACGCCCGCGCCGCCACCAGTGGTGGTACCAACGCTTGCCGTAGTGAGGGCACCGACGGTGTCGGAGTAGCTGATGGTCCCGGAAGTCGTACCGTCGGAGATGGTGAAGGTGTTCGCTGTATTTGTGAAAACCGCGTTGCCGTTGAAGTTCGTGGCGCTGCCGATGTTATTAATCTGCGTCAGGATATTCTGGTACTCCTGGTTCGCCGAACTGATCTGGCTGCTTGTGAGAGTGGTATTTGAAGCCTGTGTGGCCAGGGTGACGGCACGTGTGAGAAGACTGGTGACCTGGGAGAGGGCGCCGTCTGCGGTCTGGAGGAGACCGATTGCATCGCTGGCGTTCCGTGTGGACTGAGCCAGAGCGGTGGAGTTTGCAGTGAGACCGTCCGCAACGGCAAGGCCCGCCGCGTCGTCTGCACCGGAGTTGATCCGCGAACCGGAAGAGAGTTGCTGCAGCGTCTTCGAAAGACTTGCCTGCGTTGAGTTCAGACTGTTCTGCGCGTAGAGTGCCGAGATGTTATTCAAAATGCCGAGGGACATCATTCGCTCCTGGATCTGCTTGGGATAAGTGCTTCGCGCTTCGCTTTCTCCGGTCTCTGTCCGTTGAAACGCGTCGCGCTCACAGCCCTCATCGGCTGAGCACGGATCGACTTGAGCGCCGGTTCAATTTGAGGCACACCACCTTCTTTTCATCCTTGTCCACTCCCCGCCGATAAGGTCTCTGGAGCCCACCAGATGATTGAACTCACACGACTCAACGGTCAGCCCATCAGCGTGAACTGCGATCTGATGCGCTATGCCGAGTCCACACCCGATACCACCATCACGCTTGTGACCGGCGAAAAGCTCGTCGTTCTGGAGAGCCGTGAGGACCTGATGCAGAGGGTCAGGCAATACCGGACTTCGGTTCTTCGCGATGCCTGGCCAAGTGCAGTCTCGGCCCTGTCTGCTCTTCAAACCTTCCATGCCAGTTCCAACTCCACAGAGTAATCGGGGATATCAAGATGGACATCGCCAGCATTGGAGGTCTTGCACTCGCTCTCATCGGCATCTTTGTCGGCATGATGATGGAGGGTGGAAACATTGGTCAGATTATGCAACCGACAGCTGCATTGATCGTGATAGGAGGCACAGCAGGTGCGGTTCTTCTGCAGTTCCCTCTGAACATCTTCCTCGCCTCGATTAAAGACTTCTTGAGCGTCTTCATTCATCGCGGCACCGATGGAGAGGCCACATTGAACCAGTTAGTGGAGTTTGCCAACAAGGCGCGCAGGAGTGGAATCGTCTCGCTGGACGCGGATCTGGGGAAGGTGTCGGATCCCTTTTTGAAGCGTGCTCTGATGCTGGCGGTCGACGGCACAGAGCCTTCCGAGGTGCGAAAGATTATGCGTATGGAGCTCGATAACAAGGCAGAGTATGAGGAGAAGATTCCCCAGGTCTTTGAGTCGGCCGGTGGGTTTTCTCCGACCGTCGGGATCATCGGTGCAGTGCTTGGCCTGATCCAGGTGATGCAGCACCTGGACAATATCGACGAGGTAGGCAAGGGCATTGCGACGGCGTTCGTAGCGACGATCTACGGTGTGGCCCTGGCCAATCTCATCTGTCTTCCCGCAGCGGGGAAACTCAAGATCCGACAGAGCGATGAGCGGATGGTGAAGGAGATGATGCTGGAGGGCGTGACGTCCATCCTGGAGGGTATGAATCCTCGCATGGTGGAGACGAAGTTGCGGACTTTCCTCTATGAGCACAAACCGCAGTCCAACGAGATCGCCTGATGCGCGGGAAGAAGAAACACGCTCCCAACGGACACGAGCGCTGGCTCGTGTCCTACGCAGACTTCATCACCCTCCTTTTTGCGTTCTTTGTCGTACTCTTCGCAGGTTCCAGGGGAGATACGAAGAAACAACAGCAACTTGCCGCCGCCATTCAGACAGCCTTTGCGGAAGGCGTCTTCGATGCACATTCCAAGACGCCCGCGCTTGCAGCCTCTGCGGGTGCGATGGGAAGACCGATGCCCATAGCCATGCCGACTCCCATGACGCCCGAGGCCACGGCCAGGAAAGAGGCTGCGGACAAGAAGCGGATCTATGACGCGATGGCGCAGATGGCTTTGCCGCAGAAGAATCCTCCTTTGCCCGGTCCAACTCCGCCCGGTGCGAAATCTCCCCTGAACGAGAAGCGTGGCAAGGCGATCAGCGCGGTCTCCTTCCGTAGCGAACCCGAGGGTCTGGTGCTGTCACTGCAGGACGCGGGCTTCTTCGACTCTGGCTCCGCCGCTCTGCGCGCGGATGCCATCCCTGTGCTGGAACGGATCGCGGCCAGCCTGCCGATGGGTCCTCTCCGCGTGGAGGGACATACGGATAACGTGGCGATTCACTCGGCGCTTTATGCGTCGAACTGGGAGCTTTCCACAGCACGTGCGAATGCGATTGCGCGCGTTCTCCTGGCTCGAAGCCTCGTCAATCCAGCATCGCTTGCGGTGGCAGGTTATGCGGAGTTCCATCCCATTGCCAGCAACAACACGGAAGAGGGCCGCGCGAAAAATCGCCGCGTCGATATTGTTCTTCTGAAACAGCCGTTGGAAGAGTTGGCTGGGATCGCCTCTCCCACGAAGCCTTTGGCACACCCAAGCCCTTGACGATTACTCGCTTCGATCGTCGCCTTTAGGCAGCGCTGGCTTCTCCGCGATGCTTCAGATGTGACCAGACAAACCAGACGATGCCTGCGAGCACCAGCAGAATGACCGCGGCATCCGCCTTATGCAGGACATGCTTGAGCATGGAGTTCGGATCGTCCCAGCTTTCGCCGGCCTTCATGCCCGCGTAGGCGAGCGCGAAGCACCAGGGCCAGGATCCGATGAAGGTGTAGATGTGGAAGCGAAGCTGGGGCATGCGGGCGATACCAGCGGGAAGAGCGATAAAGGTACGCACAACGGGAAGAAGACGTCCGACCAGAACGGTAATGCTGCCGTACTTCTGGAAGTAGTGGTCGACGCGGTCGAGATCGCGCTTCGACATCAGGACGTAGCGGCCAAACTTTTCCACCAGGGGACGGCCACCGTAGGCGCCGATCCAGTACGCCACCACCGAACCGAGATTGCATCCAATGGCTCCAGCGGTTGCCGCCATGAGCAGGTTCATCTTGCCCTGGTAGACCACGTATCCGGCAAACGGCATGATGATTTCGCTCGGCAGCGGGATACACGCCGATTCGATGGCCATCAGCAGGGCGACGCCAGGATATCCGATCGCCGAGATGATTCCGGTGATGTAAGGCAGCAGGAAGTTGATGATATGTTCTGTCATGGAAGTCCAGACGAGTATACCCGTCTGGCCCTAACTTGCCGCGCTTCCCGCAGGCTTCTACGATAGAGGCTATGGCAGAGACAAGCGCACCCCCCGCAGAACGACCGGCAAGCTCCTACGGCGCACAGCCCTCCACGCACGGTGGCCCACCCGCCCGCCGCCAGATTGTGACTTTCAGCTTCTACAAAATCCTTCCCGAGTGGAAGCGCCTGCCCGCAGAGGAGCGTGCGGCGCACAAGGCCGCTTTTGTCGAGATCTTCAAGCGATGGAACACGCCCGGCGAGTTCCTCTCCCTCACCTATTCGACGGTGGGAACGCGTGGGGACACGGATTTCTGCGTCTGGAGCATCTGTTACTCCATCGACGAGCTGAACCGGATGCGTGCGGAACTGATGGCGACTCCTTTGGGCGGCTACCTGGAGACACCGCATAACTTCCTCGCAATGACCAAGCGTTCGCAGTACCAGATCGATCGCGAAGACGAGAGCGAGGGCGAAGGCCGCGGCGCGATTCGTCCGGGCGGACATAAGTACCTCTTTATCTATCCCTTCTGGAAGACCCGTCCCTGGTACCTGCTCTCGATGGAAGAACGACGTCGCCTCATGGACGAGCATATCCGCGTCGGTCTGTCTTTTCCCCGCGTGAAGCTCAATACCACCTACTCCTTCGGTCTGGACGATCAGGAGTTCGTTGTGGCTTTCGAGACCAACTTCCCTGAGGACTTTCTAGATCTCGTGCAGCAGTTGCGCGAGACGGAGATCAGTATCTATACGCTCAAGGATTATCCGATCTTCTCCTGCGTACGCCTGACGCCGGAAGATGCCCTGAACCGCCTCGGATAGATGGCCACACGCATTAAACCAGTCCGCAGCGCCACAGCGCCCGCGCCCTCCAAAGCGCGGGCGATTGCGGCTGGCGAACCTGTCTCCACGAAGATCAAGCCGGGGAAAACTAAGAAGCCGCTCGCGCCGGAGCGTGTGGCTGCGATTCTGGATGGTCTGGCGAAGGCATATCCAGACGCTGTCTGTGCGCTGATTCACAAATCAGCGTGGCAACTTGTGATCGCGACTGCGCTCTCTGCGCAGACCACGGATGTGACGGTGAACTCCGTGACGCCGACGCTCTTCAAGACCTTCCCTACCCCGAAGGCGCTTGCTGAAGCTTCCATTCCAGCCATCGAAGAGATCATTCGTCCGACGGGTTTTTACCATTCGAAGGCGAAGAACATTCAGGGTGCTGCGCGGGTGATCGTAGAAAACTTCGGCAACAAAGTACCGCAGACGATTGAGGAACTCATCACACTCCCCGGCGTTGCGCGCAAGACGGCGAACGTGGTGCTGGGTTCGTGGTTTAAGATCGCCTCCGGCGTGGTGGTCGATACGCACGTTCTGCGGATTTCGCGGCGTCTTGAGTTGACCAAGCATGAGGAACCAGTCAAGGTCGAAAAGGATTTGATCCGCATCCTTCCGCAGGACCAATGGATCGACTATTCCCATCGCGTGATCTTTCACGGGCGGCAGGTCTGCATCGCACGCAAACCACGCTGCGCGGATTGTTCGATTGAGACGCTGTGCAACTCGAGCGACAAAACGTGGTCATCGCACTAGCGGTTGCTGAAGTAAACCTTCAGGGCCTCCGCTAAGGCGACCACGCTGGCTTCCTGCGCTTCCACGGTAGGCCCCCAGCCAGCCTCACGCATCGCCTGGGAGGTGACGGGGCCGATGGAAGCCATCACGGCGTCCTGCGGAGCTGTGACGTTTGCGCTCTGCAGCAGTATGCCCAGGTTGCGAACGGAAGATGCGCTGGTGAATGTGAAGGCATCGATGTCTGCGAGTGCCGTTCGCAGGGATTCAGCCGAATCTTCTGGAACGACCGTGCGATAGGCGGCTGCTACCGTGACCTTTGCACCCACGGCCTCAAGCTGCGGTACGAGGACCTCGCGTGCCTCTGCCGCCCTTACGAGCAGAACATGCGCGTCCCCTACGTGCGGAGCAAGGGCCTCCGCGAGCGATTCGGCGACGGCGATCGGCGGCACAACATCGACCTGCAGACCGAGTTCGGTCAAAGCGCGTGCCGTCGCCTGCCCGATGGCGGCGACCTGCAAGGTATCGGGTACGGGAAGATCTAAAAACTCAAGACGCGAAGCGAAGACTTCTACCGCGTTGGCGGAGGTAAAGACGATCCATTCGAATCGCTCTACCGTACGCAAAGCCCAATCCAGCGCGCGGTAACCATCTTCGGGCGGAACGATTTCGATAGCCGGAATTGCGATGACCTCGAAACCGCGCTCCGTCAGTGCATTCGCCAGAGCGGATGCCTGATGCTTAGCGCGCGTTACAAGAATGCGCTTGCGATCAGGCATACGCCTGCAGCAGTTCGCGCGCTCCACGGGCGACCAGATCTGCGGCAACGCGCTCGCCGAGGGAACGCGGCGACTCTCCTTCGTTCGCCGGTACCTCGGCGAAGAGCATCTCGTCTCCGTCCGCTGCTGTGACATTCGCGGTCAGCTTTCTGTCCACGCACCATGCGCCTACGGGCAGAGAGCATCCACCGCCAAGCGCATGCAGCATCCATCGCTCGGCTTCCACGGCGTAGCGCGTCCCGGCATCATCGAGGCAGGAGACTGCTGCGATGACCTCGGCGGCGTCGGAGCGTGTTTCTACACCCAGCGCTCCCTGCCCCGGGGCCGGACACATTGTGTCGGCAGAAAAGCGTTCGCGGATCCAGTCGGACTGGCCGGCCGGTTCGTGCTCGGTGGGGTGCTCTTCCAGATGGTCGTGGTCGGCATGGGTGACGCATTCGACGTGCGGTTCGCGGCCGTGCTCGGGGTGCGCGGGGTCAAGATCCACCGGATGAAGCAAACGCTTGCCCAGACGGTCGATTCCAGCGCAGGCCAGAACCAGCGCATCGCATTGCCCAGCGGCCAGCTTGCGCAGGCGCGTATCGATGTTTCCACGAATTTCAACGAACTGCAGATCGGGCCGATGCGCGAGCATCTGTGCCTTGCGTCGTGGAGAGGTGGTACCCACACGCGCTCCGTCCGGCAGCGTGTGCAGCTGAACCCACTCGGGCGAGAGCAAGGCATCACGAGCGTCCGCGCGTGCCGGAATCGCCGCAAGCGTGAAGCGTGCATCCATCACGGTTGGAAGATCTTTCAGTGAATGTACGGCGAGGTCGATCTCGCCGCGCAGGAGCGCGTCTTCAATCTCCTTGATGAAGATCCCCTTCGCGTCCATCTCGGGCGTGATCGGGTGCGCCTTCACATAGGCGGGGTCCTGCATGCGATCGCCCGTGGTACGGATGATCGAGATCTTCGTGGTGTGTCCAAGCGATCGAAGCGACGCGGCAATGTGATTTGCCTGCCATAACGCCAGTTGAGAACCGCGCGATCCAAGTCTTAAGTGCATCTAGATCTCCTCGTCGTTTCTGAGCGAATCTTCGTTTCCGCGAGAGAAGACGCGACGCATCGTATCCAGGGCAACGCCGTCTCCAGCGCGCGCCGCATCGCGCATCCCCTGCATGGGTTTATGCAGAAACTTATTGAGCAGTGATTTCGTGAGGGCGTCGACGGCCGCAGCCTGTTCGGCGGAGAGAGAGGCGAGACGGCCCCGGGCGCGTTCGAGTTCGGCCTGCCGCATCTGTTCCCCGTACTCCCTGACTTCGATGATCGCCGGAACCGCGTCGAGCGACTGCAGCCTGAGCTGGAAGCGATCCACCTCGCGGGAGACGATCTTTTCCGCCGCGTCCGCCTCCGCAGACCTCTGCACCATGTTGGAGGAGGCCACCTGCTGCAGATCGTCGATGGAGTAGACAAATGCGCCGTCGACCTCGTTAGCCTCGGGTTCCACATCGCGAGGCACAGCGATGTCGATAAAGAAGATTGGCTTGCCTTTGCGTCGGTGGAGGATCGCCTGGGCCTGCGCACGGGTAAAGACGTAACCGAGGGCTCCGGTTGAGGTAATGATGATATCGGCCTTGGGCGCATGCTCCTGAAGATCGGCGAACGGCACCGCGAGACCGTGGAACTCCGCCGCCAGTTGCTGCGCGCGCTCAGGCGTGCGATTGGCAACAAGGATCTGCGTCGCTCCCTGTTGCATCAGATGACGTGCCGCGAGGAGGCTCATCTTTCCTGCGCCGACGAGGAGAACCTGCCTCCCCTGAAGCGAACCGAAGATGCGATGCGCCAGATCTACCGCGACGGAGGCGATGGACACGCTGCTGGATCCGATCTCGGTCTCGGTACGCACTTTTTTTGCCGTCGTGAATGCGGACTGGAGAAGGCGTTCGAGCGACTTCGAAACCGCACCTACTTCGCGGGCGACACTATAACTCTCCTTCACCTGGCCCAGGATCTGCGGTTCCCCGACGACCATGGAGTCCAGAGAAGAGGCCACGCGGAAGAGATGTCGAACCGCATCACGCTCGCGGAACTCGTAGAGATGCGGCTCGATGGCAGAGGCCTGCAGGGAGAAGTACTCCCGCAGAAACTTCCGCAGGTCGGGGAGATTGGCGTCATCCTCCTCGGCGACAAACTCCACGCGATTGCAGGTGGAAAGAATCAGGCCTTCGCGCACGCCGGGATGCTGGAGCAGGCTGCGCGTGGCATCGGCCAGGCCGCCCGCCGGAATGGCCAGACGTTCGCGGACTTCAACGGGTGCGGTGGTGTGATTGACGCCAAGAAGGATCAAGCTCATCGCTCCACCGCAAACTGATGCACGCTGGAGAACTGGTTTGCGCTCCACACCGCCAGCATCACGAAGAACACGAAAGCCGAGAGGAAGACCGCCCGACGCCCTCGCAGGCCGGCACTTCGCCGAATCGCGATCATGGCGACGTAAGCCAGCCACATGACGAAGCTCAGCAGAACCTTGGGATCGTGAAAATACGATGCTCCATACATCTGCATGGCCAGAAGCGAGCCGATCAGCAAACCTGCGGTCATGCACGGCAGGCCGAAGAGAAGCGATTTCAGGACGATCGCGTCCGTCGTCGCCAAAGGCGGCAGGGCTCCCATGGGCCCCTTGGCGGAACGCGACTTGAGCCGCTTCTCCTGGATCAGGTAGAGCACGCTTGCAAGAAGCGACAGAATGAGTGCGGCATAGGCTGCAAGGAGAAGAGCGATATGCAACCAGATCCAACCGCTGTGCAGAAATGGGCTGGCCAGGGTGCTCTTGCCCAAGGCAAACGCGGGCACAAGACAGAGCAGAGTCGCCACCGGCAGCAGAACGACACCCATGGTCAGCGTACGGTAGACAGCGGCCGTCAGCAGGAATGCCATGACAAGCAGCAGCGCCAGGACGGCCTGAACTTCGGTAGCTTCCACAGGCACCAGGTGATGAGCAGCGGCCAGCATCTGAGCCAAAGAGATCGAATGAAAGAAAAGGCCGAGGAGCGCCGCGGGAAGAGCGACATATCTCCACTGCGGGCGCTCGTACAGAACCGCAGGCAAAACCGCCAGGGAGGCTATGCCGTACAAAAGAACCGCGATCTTGAGCCAGACTAGAGACATAGACAGGGTATTCCTGCGCCCAACGAGCCGCTGGAACCTATTCCCCAGTATACCGTTCAGGGAACTGCGAGACTCTCACGCAAAAATCTCCCCCACTCTGTTCGTCAGCCGAAAACCGCCCGTGTTCGGGCAAATTGGCGCACAGATGGCTGAGGTTTCTCTGCATCTCACCCCCAAAGTAGCGGACGATCCGCACGGGAGAGATCATATGGAATACGGACACAAAGTACAGGCAGGCGAAGCAGTTGAAGGCAAAACAACCGCAGCCATAGAGACATATACGGCCCAGGTGCCGAGCGTCGTCTTTCTGACGGCCGCAATCGCGTCCATTACGGCTTCGCTGGTCTTTAAAGCGCAGAAGAAAGATCACGCGGCGCTCTTCGTGGGCCAGTGGGTTGCCCCTTTTCTGATTCTAGGCCTCTATAACAAACTGGTGAAACAACACGGTTCGGACGCCACGGCCCGCTAATTTGGCCCCTGACTTCCACAAGCGCCAGCATGCCGGAAGACGGTATGCTGGCCATTGGAATGTCCGTAGAAACTCCCATCCCAGCTCCCCACACGCAGACGCCCGTAATGCGTCAGTTTTTTGCGGCCAAGCAGGCCCATCCGGATTGCCTGCTTTTCTTCCGAATGGGCGACTTTTACGAGCTCTTTTACGACGATGCGATCCTCGTCGCCCGCGAACTGCAGATCTCCCTTACTGCCCGTGACCGGGAGAAGGCGATTCCGATGTGCGGCGTTCCCTATCACGCCGCCGAAAACTACCTGCAAAAGCTCCTCCGCCGTGGCTATCGCATCGCCATGTGCGAGCAGCTTGAGGATCCCAAGCTCACTAAAACTCTCGTTCGACGTGGCGTAACCCGCGTTCTCACGCCGGGAACGGCGCTCGATAGCAGTCTTGCACCGAACGACAATACCTTCCTTGCCGCTCTGACGCTCAATGCGCGGTCGGACGCCGCGGGTGTTGCTGCCCTGGACCTCTCCACCGGCGAGTTCCGCGCCACGGAGTTTCACGGCAAATCCGCGATCAAAGAGGCCGTCGATGAGTTACATCGTCTAGCGCCACGCGAGATTCTGCTGGCTACAAACCTTCGTCTGGGATCGGCGCAGACGACGTTGAACGGCGAAGAGGATGAGACGCTTCCTTCTGCCGCGACCAAGACTCCGCTGGAAGATTGGGTCTTTACGGCGGATTACGCCCTTCCCCTGCTGCAGCAGCACTTCCGCGCGAACTCGCTGGATGGCTTCGGTCTAGGGACGCACGCCTCCGCTGCGACTGCTGCTGGAGCTCTGTTGCACTACCTCCGCGCCACGCATCATGAAGACCTGGAACATCTGGACTCGCTCGGCTACTATGAGCGCGCGACCTGCCTCGAGTTGGATGCCGTCAGCGTGCGCAACCTGGAGCTGACGGAGCCGCTCTTTTCGGGAGAATCCAACCAGACCACACTGCTCTACACGCTGGACGCCTGCCGCACGCCGATGGGCAAACGCCTGCTCCGGAGCACGCTTCTGCGACCCAGCATCGATCCGGCGCAGATCGCCGCGCGGCTGGACTCTGTCGCAGAGGCCCATGCTTCCCTTCCCAAGCGCGAGACGTTGCGCCGTGCGCTGGATGGGATCCTCGATCTGGAACGGCTTCTCGCCCGCATCGCGCTGGACTCTGCCGGCCCGCGTGATGTTGTGGCTTTGTGCCGGACACTCTCCGCTCTGCCCGGCGTGTTGCTTGGCGCGCGGGAGTTTTCGCAGGGCCGTTGGTCTGCTTTGACGCAGGAGTTCGACACGCTTGAAGACCTCTGCGGACAGATCGGTCGCACCCTTGTGGAAGATCCTCCGTTGAAGCTCGGCGAGGGCGATGCCATCGCCCAGAACGTCGACGCCGAGATGGATGAGTTGCGAGGACTCTCGCGCAGCGGTCGCGAATCCATTGCGGCCATCGAGGACCGTGAACGCGAACGCACGGGGATCAGTTCGCTGAAGGTGCGCTTCAACTCCGTCTTCGGCTATTACCTGGAGATCACGAAATCGAATCTGGCGAACGTGCCTGCGGATTATGAGCGCAAGCAGACTCTCGTAAACGCGGAGCGCTTTACAACGCCCGAGCTCAAGGAGTACGAACGCAAGATCCTTACCGCGCAGGACCGCATTGCAGAGATCGAACGCCGCATCTTCGTGGACCTTCGACGAACCATCCTCGAAGCCGCGCATCGGATGCGTGAGACAGCACGGCGCGTTGCGGAGATCGATCTGCTTGCGAACTTCGCGCACCTGGCAGCTCTACGCAACTGGACGCGACCGGTCATCGAAGAGAACTCGACCGTTCTCGAGTTCACCGAAGCGCGCCATCCTGTAGTCGAGCTTCGTCTGGAAGAGTCCGCACTGGGTCGCTTCACGCCGAACTCCGGATTTCTGGACGCGACCAACGGCCCATCGCTCGCTCTGATCACCGGGCCGAACATGGGTGGTAAGAGTACGTATCTTCGCATGGCGGCGATGCTTGCCGTCATGGCGCAGTGCGGCTGTTTCGTTCCCGCTGCATCACTTCGTCTCGGCTTGGTCGACCGCATCTTCACGCGCATCGGTGCGAGCGACAACGTCGCGCGTGGGCGCTCCACCTTCATGGTGGAGATGACGGAGACCGCCGCGATTCTCAATACGGCGACGGCGCGCTCGCTGATCCTTCTCGACGAGATGGGACGTGGCACGGCGACCTACGATGGCCTCTCGCTGGCATGGGCCACGGTGGAACATCTGCACAACAAGATCGGGGCGCGCACGCTCTTTGCCACGCATTATCACGAGCTCACGCTGCTGCACGAACAGCTCACGCGACTCACAAATCTTCGCGTCGCCTGCCGCGAGACGCCCACGGGCATCGTCTTTCTGCACACAGTAGAAAGCGGTGCGGCAGACCGTAGTTACGGTATCGAAGTAGCGAAGCTCGCGGGCCTGCCACGCGAAGTGATCGACCGCGCGCGCTCTGTGCTCAAGCTGCATGAGAAGGTCGAGACGCAGCAGGTTCATGCACAGGCCGCCCCTGCACCATCGATGCAGATGACGATCTTCACGCCGCTCTCGCAACGCGTCGTCGATCGAGTTCGCGAACTCGACGTCGATCGTATGACACCGATGGAAGCGCTGCAGCTTCTCTCCGAACTCAAGCGGGAGATCAGCGAATGAAAAGCCTCGTCGTAGCGGGCGTGATGTCCGGAACCTCAGCCGACGGGATCGACGTGGCGCTCGTTCGCATCACAGCACGCGAAGGCTCCACGCCGAAGCTGAAGTTGCTCGGACATACGGCGGTTCCCTACGCGAAAAAACTACGTGAAGCGGTGCTCTCTGCGATGGATGCACAGAACATTTCCACGGCGGAACTCGCGCGTCTTCACTGGCGGCTCGGCGAGGTTTACGGAAACGCCATCGTCACCGCGCAGGAGCAACATAAAATCAAGGCGCACCTCGCAGGCGTTCATGGGCAAACGATCTACCATCAGGGCCTTGCGCAGAAGTATCTCGGCACACCGTTGCGTTGCACATGGCAGTTAGGCGAGGCTGCAGAGATCGCCGCGCGCACAGGCCTGCCTGTCGTTTCGGACTTTCGTCCAGCAGATATGACCGCTGGTGGGCAGGGCGCGCCGCTTGTGCCCATCTTCGATCGCATCGTTTTTGCACATCCAAAGCGCAATCGCATTCTGCAGAACCTCGGCGGCATCGCCAACCTTACCGCGATCCCTGCTGGCAGCAAAGAGACCCTTGCCTTCGACTCTGGTCCGGCAAATATGCTCATCGATGCGTGCATGCAGCGCCTCTTCAGCCGCGCCTACGATCGCAATGGAGCAACGGCCGCAAAGGGGAAGGTCCTTCAACCCGCGGTAGATCAACTTCTGCAGGCGAAGTACTTCGGTCTGCAGGCACCGAAATCGTGCGGGCGCGAAGAGTTTGGCGAAGTCTACGTTGACCGCCTGATCTCTCTATGCAAGAAATCACGCGCGACGAGTGAAGACATCGTTGCCACAGCGACCGCGCTCACGGCGCAGAGCATCCTTGCTGCGTATCGCAACTTCGTCTGGCCCTTCCTTGGCCAGAACGCTCCACTCGCCGACGCGACGGATTACATCGTGGCGGGTGGTGGAACGTCGAACCGCACGCTCATGCAGCAGCTTCGCGCAGGCCTGGAGCCGCTCGGCATCACCGTCGCGACCATCGATGAGCACGGCATTCCCTCGCAGGCAAAAGAGGCCATGGCCTTCGCCCTTCTGGCATGGCTGCGTTGGAACGACCTCCCCGGCAACGTGCCCTCCGCCACCGGCGCAAGCGGGCCCATGGTTCTCGGTAAGGTGACGCTTGCGTAAGGGTCTTTCTCTTCTCCTCCTCCCATTACTGCTCTGCGGTTGCCACCAAAAGAGGCCAGACCTCAGCACCATCGTCGTCGATGTCGAAAGCTCTCCGAACAACCTCGACATTCGCATGGGGACCGATGCCCAGTCGGAGCACATCGGTTCGCTGATCTTCGAATCGCTCGTGCGCAAGGACGAACACTACAACCTGCAGCCCTTTCTCGCGGAGAGTTGGCGGCAGCCCGATCCGCTTACGCTTATCTTTCAGATCCGACCCAATATCTTCTTCCACGACGGCTCTCCCCTCACTGCTGCGGATGTGGCATGGACGATCGAGAGCATGCACAACGGTGCGGTCCTCACTTCGAAGTCCGGAAGCTTTACCAACGTGGACAGAGCAGAAGCTACGGGCCCGCTCACCTGCACCGTGCATCTCAGGAGACCCGATGCGGGTCTGCTCTTCAATCTCTCCGATGGCCTCTTCGGTATCGTGAAAAAGGGCGCAGGTAAAAATGCACCGTTGATAGGCACGGGACCATTTCGCTACGTCTCTCAAGTAGTCGATAAAGAAGTTCTTCTCGACCGCAACGACCACTACTGGGGCACGCCAGCGCATGTGCCGCATGTCCGCATTGAAGTTGTCCCGGACGCCATCACACGAGCGCTGGAGATACAAAAAGGCTCCGCCGACATTGTTTCCAATGCGCTCTCGCTCGACACCGTCTACGCGATGCGGAAGGATCCTAACGTCCGCGTGGAGACGTTTCCCGGCTCCATCCTCAACTACCTCAACTTCAACACGCTGGACCCGATCCTGCGTGACGCGCGTGTGCGTCAGGCGATCTCCTTCGCCATAGACCGTCCCGCGATCATTCACGCACTCTTCCGCGACGAGGCCCGCCTTGCTGACAGCATGCTCCCCGAAGGCCACTGGGCAGGTGCCGCACCGAACGAGATCCTCACCTACAGTTACGACCCGGCGCGCGCACGCGCTCTTCTGGAAGCTGCTGGCTACAAACCCGACAGCAAAGGCACGCGGCTTCATCTCACTTTGAAGACTTCCACCGATGACACGACACGCCTGCTCGCCATCATCGTGCAGCAGCAGCTTCGCAACGTTGGTATTGATCTTGAGCTTCGCGCGAACGAATTTGGCACCTTCTACGCCGACGTCACCAAGGGTGCCTTCCAGATCTACGCCCTGCGCTGGATCGGCGCGAATGAAGATCCTGACATCTACCGCTATGCTTACGCCACGAACAGCTTTCCTCCTAAGGGGGCCAACCGTGGCCGCTTCTCCAACCCGCAGGTCGACGCGCTCATCGCGCAGGGACAGGCCGAGCCCGACCAGCCGGAACGCCGCGTAATTTACCTGGAGTTGCAACGCATCCTCGCCGAGCAGGAACCCAGCGTAAATCTTTGGTATTTGAATAACGTGGTCGTCCATTCAGCGCGCCTGAAGAACGTTCGCCCCACGCCTTCAGCGACCTACGACTTCCTTAGAACGGCAGAAATTATCTCCGCACCCGCCCAGTAAATACAGGACGGTTTGACGCACCGCAGCATGCTTCGTACACTCAATGAGGCGGTTGAGAAACAACCATCGCCCAAGACGCAGCCACCCGCTGCAAATATTGCCTCCTCGTTCAATGGTAGGACAGCTGACTCTGACTCAGCATATCGGGGTTCGAATCCCTGGGAGGCAACCAATACCTGTCAAAGCCGGACTTCCTCGTACCCCCCGAGACTCCCCAAATGCGTGAAACTTCCTGTTTATCAACAGCTTATAGGCGAATTGCGTCCGAGGTGGTGCGAGTCGATCCAAAGACAGCCGGACTATTATGTGGGGAAAGATGTGGGGTAGGATGAGCCAAAGTGTGGGGAAAGAGCGAACCTCACACAAAGGAGGTCCGCCGTGGCACTGACGATCAAGGAAATCGAGAACGCAAAGCCGAAAGACAAAAAATACAAATTGCCTGATGGTGGTGGACTCTGCCTTCTTGTTCAGCCGTGGGGTGGAAAGTCTTGGCTTTGGCGGTATCGATTCGATGGCGCTGAAAAGAACATGACTTTCGGAGAGTATCCACTCGTTGGCCCAAAGGACGCGCGCGAACTTCATCACGTTGCGAAGAAGCTGCTGGCAACCGGTGTCAATCCGATGGCCGAACGCAAGGCGGAGGCCGAAGCTAAGCAAAAAGAAGCTAAGGCAGTACAGCGCGATGCTGACAGTAGTTTTGAAAAGGTGGCTCGGAAATGGTGGGCGTGGTGGTCGATTGGCAAGTCGCCCCGTCACACTGAGATCTTGATGAATCGTCTTGAAGCAGATGTATTCCCCATCATCGGGCATCTTCCGGTGGACAGCGTTCAAACAGGCCACGTTCGGGACATCATGCTTGGGATCGAGACTCGAGGAGCCCGCGATGTCGCCAAGAGAGCTCATCAGTCCATCGGGCAGATTTTTCGCTTTGCCATCGCGCGCGAACTTGCAAACAGAAACCCCGCCGCGGACTTCAGGCCCCGCGACATTTTGGCGGCGGCCGATGCGGAAAACTTTGCCCGTGTAGACGAGAAGGATCTCCCTGAGCTTTTGGCGAAGATGGATACATACAATGGCGATGCCCTCACGCGACTTGGGCTCAAGCTTCTGGTTTACTGCTTTCCTCGTACTAGCGAATTAATCGAAGCGCCATGGACCGAATTCGATCTGGACAGAGCGCGATGGGACATTCCTGCGGGGCGCATGAAGATGAAGACCCCTCACATCATTCCTCTGTCACGCCAGGCCGTGGAAGTGCTTCGAGCGCTTAAGTTACTCACTGGCAATGGCAAGTTCGTCTTCCCAGGGGCTGTCGACAAGAAGAAACCTATGAGCAACAACACGCTCCTGTACGCACTTTATCGGCTCGGATATCGGGGCCGCATGACGGGACACGGATTCCGTGGACTAGCTTCAACCATCCTCAATGAGAACGACTTTAATGATGAGCATGTCGATTTGCAGCTTGCCCACATGAAGCGGAATAAGGTGTCAGCAGCCTACAACCATGCGAAGTATCTAAAGCAACGCACGGTGATGATGCAGTGGTGGGCTGATTATCTCGACGCACAATTGCAAACTGGCAGATCTACATTGAAAAAGACAGAAACGCCAGGCTGAAATTGAAATTCGTCTGCGGACCAGGCCTGCAAGCGACGAATGAACTCTATTTGGCCGTGAAGGGTTACCCGTAGATTTTCGACTTAGGGCACACCTAACATAAAGAGGTAAAGAATTCAGAGCTTTATACGGTTTACAAGGTCTAGACCGGCAAACCGGACCAATCGGCCGCCTCCGACACAAACTTGGGCAATGAGCTGAGTCCTGACGGCGAACTCACAACGACTTTCCGAGTCGGCTTCCTAGATGGATTTGTTGCGCGAATTCTAAACCTCGGTAATTGTTCTCAGCTCTAAGAAGGATTCTGACGGTAAGCAGCGGATGACTGCCAAGGGCCCTCTTAAGGTGTTTCAAAGTCGGTAAGCGAGCCTGTCGGGAGAATCATGCGTAACGAGTTGAGAATGGATAAAAGATCGATCGCCTCTTGAGCAAGGGCTCCCTGAATCGGCGTAATCAGACCGAACGAAGCGGCAGCCATCCCGACTACACTCAGTCCCATACCCCCAACGGCAGAAAGCAACGCGATGCGCCGCATCCTGCGCCCGATGTGCAACAACTGGTCAACACCCACTAGTGACGATTGAAGGATGACTGCGCCGGCTGCTTCTGATGTGATGTCGCTGTTCACGCCCAACGCGATTCCAGCAGTAGCGGCCATCATCGCTGGAGCGTCGTTGATCCCATCGCCAACATATAGCGTTCTCCCTTGCAGAGTCGCCTTTCGTACCAGCGTAACCTTCTCTTCAGGGCTTTTGCCTCCATAGGCTTCTGTAATGCCCATGCGCTCTGCAAAGAGAGCAACCTCGGAAGCCCGGTCGCCTGAAAGCAGAATGATTTTGGAGATAGAGTGCTTCGAATCGAGATGACCGAGAAAGGACTTGCTCTCGCGACGGGGTTCGTCCCGAAAGTGGACAACGCCAGCGAGTTTGCCATCCAGAAGAAAGACGCATTCCAGGCCCGACGAAACGGGAGGCGTCGCTGCCAGATTTTCGGGGGAAAGCTTCCCGCGCCCCGTTACCGCGACCTGTCGCCCTGCAACCAGACCCGTGAGACCCGCCCCGGGCGCTTCCGAAACATTGTAGACACTGAGCAGTTCCAACTTGTCCTTCTCTGCAGCAGCGAGCACGGCGCTTGCCAGGGGATGTTTCGAATAGCGCTCCAGGCTTGCCACGTACTGCAATCCCATCTCGCGGGTGATATCACCGAGGCAATCAATCGATGTAACAGTCGGCTTACCGTAGGTTAGCGTGCCAGTTTTGTCGACGATCAGAGTGTGGCAGGTATCCATCTTTTCGAGGATGGATGGGTCCTTGATGATGATGCCGAGCTTGGCACCCACAGAAATGGCGCCAATGATCGCTACGGGGATCGAGATCAACAAGGGACATGGCGTTGCGATGACTAGTACGGCAAGAAATCGCTCCGCCTGGCCGCTGAAGTACCAGCTTGCCAACGCGATCGCCATGGCAAGGGGCGTGTACCAGGAACCAAGCCTGTCACCGAGCCGCTGTATTTGAGGCCTGTTCTCCTCTGACGCATGAAGGACTTCCACGATCTTCGCGTAACGGGAGTCGCTGGCGATCTTCGTCGCCCGGATTGTTAGTGCCACATTCCCGTTGATAGAACCGGAAAGTACATTCGTTCCTGGCGCTTTCGCGATCAGAAATGGCTCGCCTGTGAGATAGGACTCATCCATACTACCTTGGCCGCTCACGACGACCCCATCGACCGGGCAGATCTCAAGGGGATAGATGAGGAGTTCGTCGCCGACGGCAATCGACTCGATGGATATATCCTCTACGGCAGTACCCGCTCTGTGAGCTGTCTGCGGCGGCATTCGCTTTGCCAAGGCGAGCAGTACTGAGGAGGCTCGGCGCGTAGCAAAACTCTCCAGTGCCTGACCGCCGGAGAGCATTAAGACTACGATGGCCGCAACCCAATACTGCCCCAGTATCAGGGAGGTCAAAATCGAAAGTAGCGCAAGGATATCGACGCTGAAGTTTGCCTTAAAGATCTGCCGTGCGATGGAGATCAGCAATGGAATGCTGGCAGCGGCGATGGCGACTAGTAAGACAATATTCGGAATGTGCGAATTGTGCAGGTGCAGCTTTACCAGCATCGCCGCAATCATTCCGGCTCCGATGAAGCTGGCCGTTGCGATGTGTGACACGGGGTTATCTAGCCACTTCGTAATTGCATTGGGTTCATTCATGGCACACGCTTGTTGGAGAAGACTACAACGCTCATCGTCGATTCATGACAAACATATCGTTCTCCGTTATCCGTGCAGGGTTAGTGTCGGGCAGGAAACCCTTTGCAACACGCTTCCCAAAGTTCCATCCATCAGGTGAGTCGTCCATGGAGCCGACTGGTTCGATCCAAGCACGAGGAGGTCAGCGCTGACTCGCTCGCAAAGTTGAACAAGCCGGTCAGCGACATTCCCGTACTCAACTACAGACTCCGGGCTGCACCACTCGTATTCAGTCTCCGGGACGAGACGCATGAGTTCGGCCTTGAACTCGTCTTCCAAACCGGAGGACTTTGCTGTATCCCAGCAGACGTGCTCCAGCACGTGACACAAATAGAGGTGTCCCCGGCTTTCGTGAACGAAGCCAAAAGCCAGAGAGGCTTGGAGCGCCGACGACGAGCTAAAGTCTGTGGCGAAAACGACCGACTTGAAAGACACGGCGTCTGCGGGATCTTTATAAAATCCACTCCCGATCGTGAGAACTGGACGCCTTGAACTACGCATCAGCGTTTCCGCACAAGAGCCAAGGAGTAGCCGATCCATTCCCCTACGAGAATGAGTGCCAACTACGATTACGTCCGCATTTATCTCGTCTGCAGCTGAGAGGATTTGTCTCGCGATACTGCTTTCTCCGTTGAGTAAAAGATCGTCGGCTTTCAAGCCATGTCTCTTTATTTTCGAAACCGTTCGTGCCAACTCTACCTCTATCAAATCCTTGTCTGCTGGGGATCCTGTTCCTGTCATCTCCGCTTGCATTCGAACGAGCACGCTGTGATCCAGAACATGTACGACTGTTACGTGACAACGGAAATGTTTTGCCAAGGCTTCCGCATAGCTCACAGCGTCCCTCGATGAGTCCGAAAAATCAGTAGCTACTAGAATTTTGTCTAGCGCTAGGCTCGCATAGTCTCCGATAACCGGCATAAGACCACCTCAAATGTCAGGGATGAAACCGTCAAAAATTATTCGACTCTCCGAAGTGGAACTTCGCTGTGACTGGAATCACTCCGAAGGATGGGAGACATCACATCCCTATCGCCGACTGTATGTGAGATTCATAGGCAAGGAGTTGCGCTATGAGGCATTACGAACACTTTTGGGGAATTACTCTCGTTCGAGGACTACTTGCCATCTTCGTGGGATGTTCAGTCATCGTGGTCCCAGACATGGCCACCACTTTACTTCTGCTGCCATTCGCTGTTGCCTTTTCCGTTCTTGGCCTTGCGATGTACGGGATCCTGGACAGCGCGCTTGTATTGATTGCAAGTTTTAATACGGATGACGCATGGCCGCGAACGGCCCAGCGCCTGCAGGGCTTCCTGGGTGTCACCGTCGGCATTCTGATGTTTACTGTGGTTTTTGATCATATGCGTCTCCACTGGTTTTTCTATCTCGTCAGTTTGCAAGTGGGATCAATGGCGATCACGGAGTTTTTCGTGGCTCGGCATGTTTCCAACCGCCATGGTTCCCGCTGGCTTTTTTCGACTGCTCTGCTTGCAGGTGTCGCCTGCATTGGATATTTCTACGCCGCTCTGCAATTTGGAGAACAGTTCTCGTCGCGCGCCATTGCGTGGTACTTATACGGATATCTGCTTTCTTTCGGAATTGCGCAGTGTCTGATTGCGGCATCCATGCTTTACATGGATCTCGAGCCCGATGTTTCCCTTCATCATCATCGCCACTGAGGCCATCCAAGTCAGGGGTACCCAGGGGACCGATAGTGCTTGTGATCACTTTTATCGTCCAGCAATTTTCCAGCAAAGACGTGTGACGAGAATCACTGCGTGTCCTAGCCAACCTCGCTCATTCTGAAAACGCTTCAAACAATACTTCCGAGGTCATCATGTCCACTGTTACCTCCGCCCGTGCAAACTCAGAAATTCATTTGGAAACCAGCCCGTTCCTCTTTTCTGAGATCGTCGTTGGAACCGATTTCTCGAAGCCCGCTGAGCGTGCTCTGCAGGCGGCCGAGTCTATTGCGCTCGCGTTCAAAGGAAGCCTCACCGTCGTGAATTCGACACCTCTCTTGACCCCAACCCTCGGAATGGAAGGCATTCTGCCCGAGGTTATGGAAGCGGGTATCTCAGATGCACGCAGGCGACTAGTGAGGATGTTGAGCCGAGATGGAGCGGACTCTCTACGCCCCGACCTGGTCGTGTCGTACCAAGGGGCCACAGATTTGATCATTGAAACGGCAAAATCCCGTCATGCCGACCTGATCGCAGTTGGTTCCCATAGCGCGACGGGATTGGAGCGAGTTGCTTTGGGCTCGGTCGCCGAAACAATCCTTCGAAAAGCAGAGTGTCCGGTTCTGATCGCCGGCCCCAGATGCAGAGAGACCACGCACCCCTTCCGTTCCATTCTCTTCGCAACGGACCTTGATGCTACAGGTTTGCGGGCTGCGCAGTATGCCACTTCCCTCGCTGGCCAGTTTCGATCCCGCCTCACACTGCTCCACGTCCTGGAGCACAAGGATAAAGTATCGGCTAGTGAGCGGGTTACTCGTGAATCGGACTTTCTCAAGCGGCTCACTGAACTCATCCCATCTCATTTGACGGAAGTAGAAAGACCGCAGACGAAATTAGCCTACGGGAAGGCCTCTGAAGAGATTTTGGCGGAAGCGGAGCGAGCCAACGCGAGTCTTATTGTGATTGGAGTCGGAAGGCACACCGGCGTGATCGACCATCTTCCATGGAACACCGTTTGTCGCGTTGTTCGAGAGGCCCGTTGTCCGATACTCGGGGTTCGTGGACATCTCTAGACGCCAGAATGAACGGCGCCGAATCGAAATATCGACCGTCACTCAAGCCAGCCTTTCCGTGACACTTGAAGTTTCAACTTCACTTCACAACCAAACTTACCAAGGAGAATCTCTATGTCTACCGCAATCGTGGCACCGATTGAAACCAAGGACAAGGCTCTTTCCATATCCATTCCTGACAGCCTTACGGAGGAGATGCGCCGGATTGACGAGGAAATCAAGCAATTTGCATTTCATCTCTTCCAGCGTCGCGGCGCTCTTCCCGGAACCGATTTTGAAGATTGGCTGACGGCTGAGGCATTGTTGTTGAAGCCTGTGGCTGTGAATGTAGAGCAGGACGAGGACAAGGTGATTGTTCGAGCCGACGTCCCAGGTTTCACACAGAAAGATCTCAAAGTCCATATCGAAAAGACTTTGTGAAGATCTGCGGTAAGGCGAAGCAAACCCACAAGAGTAACAACGAAGGAATGTCTACTTCCGAGCAATCTTTTCGAAAGATTCGGACGACCGTGGACCTTCCCGCTAATGTAAACGCCAAAGAGTCTTCCTATGCGGTAAAGGACGGTGTACTTACTCTAACCCTCCCCAAGGAGCACAAGTCTACGGGTAAGACGAACTAGGCAACCGGCTTCCCTGGCAGCCCCGGGGAAGCTTCACTCGAGATTTTATGTATTCAGCACTTCTGTGGAGGACCCATGATCGGCAAATGCCTAAACCCCGACTGTGACGCGAAGATGAGAGAAGTTGGATTGGGTGAGATTTACAGCCTGGAGCGGCGTCTAGCGCTTCCATCACGGCGCGTGGAGTTTTTCTGGCTTTGTCCAGCATGCCTGCCCGAACATGCAGTGACCCTTACCGAAGGTGGGAGCATTTGCGTGGTGGACCGCTCCACCAATCACAGATTGCCACCTCCCAATCCAGCAGCCGACCTGCGAGTCGCATTCTCTATGAAGAAGCGGCCCGTCTCCAACCGAAGACCGGTTGCAGCTTAAAACCACGAAGGGGAAGCGAAGCCCGCTTCCCCCTTTTCATTCTCTTTAGGAATCGTTCTAGGGTGTGACCAAGAGGTGATTCGATACCTCGCGGACTCCGGGAGCTTGCCAGGCGGCCTGCTCGGCCTGCTCACGCTCATTCAAAGAATGAACACGGCCATAGAGCGAGACAGATCCGTCGGTAGCCACAACAGCCATCCTTCGAGCATCGAGATCAATCGTCCGCTTCCATGCCTCTTCAATCTTTTCTCTGACCTCTTGCGTGGACACCTTTGGCTGAATCAAGATCAGATCGATCACACCTCTGACTCCTGTCACCGTTTGGGCCACATGATGAGCGCGCTCTCGCTGGAAGTGCCAATCTAGAATCCCGTCCAAAGTAACAAATCCATCTTTGACGGAAACCTTGAGTCGGTCCTCAGGAACGGAAGCGTGGAGCTTGAACGCCAGGAGAATATCTCTCGCTATCTCTGGATCCGTCCGTTGATTGACCGGCTTAACCTCGATATCATTTGCGACCGCTTGGACCCCGTACACCGACTTTGCAGCCCTTTCCGCAGCCGACTTCTCGAGGTAGGTGTGAACAAAACCGGTTAGCGTGATCGTCCCGTCGGTGGCCTTGACACTGATGTCTTTCGATTGAATCTCGGGTTGCCACGCGATTTGCCGGCTTACATCTTCACAGATTCGCGCGTCTCCTTTTCTTACAAAAACATCGCTTATGACTGTCATGGGTACAGTCCTCCTTGCCTTACCTTAGAGAAGGGATCGTCAAATTGAAGTGACGGGACTCACAAGGCTGTGTGATCTGCGGATATTTATCTCACCAACTCATGGGAAATCATGAGGTCTTCGTGGTATCGACGCCGGGTCACTCCGTCAAGCTGCTGCTCGAGTTCCCGATCCTCACCATAGATGTCTGGGAGAAAATAAGCGATACCATCCTCTCCAACGAAGCCCGTTGCGTACACGATCAAGACTGGAGTGGCTTGCCCAAGTTGGACTGTAAACGTCGTGGCTCCATGCATGCTTCCCTCGATTCTCTGTTCGTCCCAACCTGTCTCGTCTCTCATGATCCATGCCGCGAGCGCTGATGGGTTCTGAACGCGAATGCATCCATGACTGAAATCGCGACGAACTTTATCGAAGAGCTGTGGAGTCGGGGTGTCATGCAGATAGACGTTATGCGTGTTTGGAAGTGAAAACTTGATCAAACCGAGGGCATTTGCTTCGCCTGGACGCTGGCGAATTCGCATTTCTCCGTGTTCTCCACGAACAAACTCAAAACCATGCCGAGAGAGGTACGTTGGATTTTTCCGAGAGAGCGGGAGCAACTCCCTGTTTTGAATACTTGGAGGGACATTCCAGTAGGGCCTGAATACAATCGACGAAATCGAATTCTGGAAGACCGGGGTGTGCTTATGATAAGCGCCGCCCACGATGACCTTCATATTCAAGGTCACGTTGAGGTGCTCGTCATAAGCCCGAAGTCGAAACTCCGGTATGTTGACCACGATCGGTGGGCGGGGAAAGCTTCGTTCAATCCAACGCCATCGTTCCAGGGTGAGTTCTAACTGTCTCAATTCGCCTTCGATCGGAGATGAAAGTTGCGCATAGGTGGCGCGATCCAATTTCCCTGTTCTGAATATTCCGTGTCTCTCCTGGAACGATCCCAAGGCATCCTCTACTCGGGCGCCCGAGTTCCCATACCCCGACGACTCCGCTAGATCGCCTTCCAGAGTGAGACGCTGACGTATCGGCGTCATGCTGGGAGAAGTCAACTCTGCCCCGAAGATTTCTTCAAAGGCTGGATATTCTTTGGGCGCTCGGGACAAGAGATCCCGATACCGCTCCATTCCGGCCTTCGTCCTCCTATAACCCGGAGCTGAAGGCTCAAGCGAGGATAGATCGCCGTCTGGTTGAGAAGATTGTGCAAGTGTCCATAGTGCAGCCGTGACGTCAAATGCCTCGCAGGTATCCAGGATGTCCGCCCTTGCTTCTTTCGGAGATACCCGTCCACAGCGGAGATCAGAGACGAGACGCAGCGCGGCAACAGTCAGGAGCACGTCATACTTCGAGAACTGGCGGATCGAGCTTTCCGTATTGGCCATAGCTTGAGATTGAGGGCGCTCTGGGATCAGGTAGTCGGCCATGCGCAGCCCTTTGCTCTCAATATGCCGAAGCGAATCCTCGACAAACACAGATTGCATGCTGAGCTGGCTTCCCGCAATCCACGCAGGCATGTAATCGCATTTTTTGTAGAAGGTTGTGAGGCGGGCCGAGACGTGCGCGGGGAGAGCACGCACCGTTTGCTCGATCGAAGCCCGCAAAAGTACGTCCAAGTCGCTTCTTACCACCCCGCAGCTTATTTCCCCGTAAGCCACTGGGGAGAGAAAATGGATTGCAATGGCCAGACAGAAGCATCCGGGCCAATTCATCGTGGCAGTGACGTATTTCCTAGTGAACATAAACGCTTTTTCCTGCAACGATGGCGTCAACATCTTGGAGAAACCTCACGACGGACTGCCCTTTCGGCGAACATCCGTCTACTCTTGCTAAGAGAATCGACGGAAGCTCGGTGCGACCTGAATGCAGCAAGACGCGGCAGGTCGCCTCAGCCGACCTGAGGTGCGCGACAAATCGAGCACCGTTCATTCGTGGCATCTCATAGTCGGTTACCACGGCAGCAACGGTAGTTTCCCGGAGCACGTGAAGCGCCTGCTCGGCGTCATCCGTCGCGATCACATCATAGCCGTGGCTGGCCAGGATATAGGCATTCGCTAAGAGATTTACTTTCGAATCATCCACGCACATGATCGATATGTTGCGCTTTTGGGCGGCAAGAGATGTTTTCGCTTTCATCCTCAGGATCATGATTTAGTGCGCCTCCGGTCTTTGCTTTCACACCACCGCTGTTGTGACAGCCATCACAGCTTCTAGCATGCAGAGAGCAAACGCAGTACCGCCGGCTGCAAGACCGTAAGAGAAACACCCTTGGTCGAAATTACATTTTCTTTCCTAAAGCGGCTCAGGGTGCGTGTCACCGTCTCCCTGGTTGTTGCAGTCATCGAAGCAAGTTCTTCATGGGTGAGCGCCATGGTGATCGTGGAAGGAGTTTTGGACTTGTTATCGTCGACCCAATCAAGAAGCAGGCGAGCGACCCGCCCCGCTGGAGTCTCCGGCAGAGCGATACGGCGAACCTCTTGAAACGCAGCGCGATAGTCCTGGGTCAGAGCCCGAGTGACTCCCACCGTCGCGTCACTGAACTCCTTCATAAAGTGCGTAAGCGTCCGCGCATGGAGAACCCGGATCCTGCAGGGCTCAAGGGCTTCAGCGGTTACTTCGTACGAACCCGAGGTCAACACTGCACTTACTCCCAATACGTCCCCTGGGCCCGCAATGCGGAGGATAGCACTGCGTCCCTCTGAAGACGTCGCAGTCATCTTCACCTTGCCAGAGCAAAGAACGAAAACCGCATCGCCCGAGTCCCCTTCGCGAAAGATGGTGTTACCGCGGGGATATTCCATAGATATCGATTGTGTATCCAGGAATTTTCGAGCCTCTTCTCCCAAATTGCAAAAGACATACTTGCCGGCATGAGGGCAGTTTGTGCACTTGGACATAGTCATCTCCTGTGGATCTAACCTTTTGTTCGCAAGCAGGCGGCCAAAACCGGCCTCTTGTGATATCAATCACTTGCGCGCAATTTGCGCCAAAGGTTTAGTTTTAATTGAGCGCCTTCGCGCACCCCCTGCGTTTTTACACGCACCTGCACGGGCCAATGGATTCGTTTACCGGGTTTCGGACTGACTATGGCAAAGCTTGTTCAAACGGTGATCATCGATGACAATCCAAGGAGTCTGGAATTGCTTACCGCTTCGCTGGAGAACAGCGGGGTTGCGGTCCATACGGCCTCCGATCCAAGGATTGGCCTGGAATTAATTCGGCGTTTAAAGCCACGGCTCGTCGTTACAGATCTCGTCATGCCTGGTTTAAGCGGCCTGGATGTGCTTCGGGAAATCATGGCCTTTGATCCCTCCGTGGATGTCATCCTGATGACGGCGCACTATACGACCGAAACAGCCGTCGAGGCCATTCGCAATGGAGCGGTAGATTATCTCCAGAAACCTGTAAGAGTTGCGGCTCTTCGCGAACGCGTGGAACGCCTGTTGGAAGACTCAGAACGCAGGCGGAAAGTATTCTCACAAACTTCCTCCTCCCCTGTCGATTACGAGTTCGAAGGACTCACCGCCAAGAGCCTGGTTATGTGGCGCCTCTTTTCCCTTATCGAAAAGGTGGCTCCGCACTTCAGAACCGCACTTGTTCACGGCCCCACAGGATCAGGTAAAGACCTAGTCGCCAGGGCCCTGCATCGTAAAAGTCGCGTAAAGGGGCAATACGTAGTTCTGAACTGCTCGGCCGTGGTGGAAACCCTTTTTGAAAGCGAGCTGTTCGGACATGTAAGAGGTTCATTCACCGGCGCAGACAGAGATAAGATTGGTCTCATCGAAGCAGCAAATGGTGGAACGCTTTTTCTGGATGAGATCGGAGATATGCCCCTCTCCACCCAGGCGAAGCTGCTTCGGGCTGTGCAAAACCAGGAGATCACGCGCGTTGGATCGCTCACACCGACTCGTGTCAACATTAAGATAATCGCAGCGACCCACAGAGACCTGAAGCACGCAATCAAACAAGGGACGTTTCGGGAAGATCTTTATTATCGCCTCTCGATGGTTCAGCTTGAGGTTCCGCCCTTGTGCGAGCGCACGGAGGATATCGAG
>Ga0157290_10000064_pt1 | contig 31606 bp, 26 predicted proteins | sample NitcycUS149409B1_FD_108389 | JGI IMG/M metagenome (GOLD analysis project Ga0157290, IMG submission 108389) | Soil microbial communities from Arlington Agricultural Research Station in Wisconsin, USA - Nitrogen cycling UWRJ-S149-409B-1 | ecosystem: Environmental > Terrestrial > Soil >...
CGGCTTATACCGGTGCCGTGACTCTTCTTCCCACTGCTGCGAACATTCAGGCGGCTGCTCAGATCCTCGCCGTCGAAGCCTTCCACGCTGGAGCCCTCCGTCTCCTCGCTATCCAGAACGGCACAGCGTACTCCGGTACAACCCCGGACAACTACGATGTCAAACCTGCTGACCCAGGCGCATCGCTTGCAGCTGCTGGTCCCACTACCGCGAACGGCGGTTTTTTTGCCACTGCGGGAGCCTCAGGCGCAACGACGGCGCAGACCGGAACCTTCCCTGGCTTCGCTTATCAGCGCACCACTTCCCAGGTCCTCGCTATTGTGTATGGCAGCGCGACGGCCGGAACCTCGTCCGGCGGATTCTTTCCCGCCGGTCTGAACGGGAATATCAAAGCCGTATAAAACCGATGTCGATCCTCTCCCTTGAGGCGGCCCACGGGCCGCCTCCTTTGTTTGCATCTCAGCCCAGCAGGCCGGACATCTAACATTGCTATATGGCTCGCACAGAATCGAACTCCGAACTTCCCCTCGGCACCATCGCACCCAACTTTGAACTCCTCGATGTCCGCTCGAATACGGTGCTCTCCAGGGACGACATCTTCGCTTCACATCCGCAGGGATGCCCGCGTCTTGGTCTCCTCGTAATCTTCGCGAGCGTTCATTGCCCCTTCGTGCAACACGTGGAAGACCAACTCGCCCGCATCGGCCGTGACTTCAACGGCCTCGCAGGAGAAGGTCCGCTCGCCATCGCTGCCATCAGCTCAAATGACATTGAAGCCTACCCACAGGATGCGCCCAACTTCATGCGCTTCCAGGCCGATCGCTGCGGCTGGAGCTTCCCCTACCTCGTCGATCCAACGCAGGAAGTCGCTCGCGCCTATCATGCAGCCTGCACACCGGACGTCTATCTCTTCGACCGTGAGCTCAAGCTCGCTTACCACGGCCAGATCGACGGCACACGCCCCAACAAGTATGCCGACATCTCCGACGGCAAGCCCTCGGATGGCGCCGATCTCCGCTTCGCCATACAGAACATGTTCGCTCGCCAGCCACCAGTCGAAAACCAAATCCCCGCCCTCGGCTGCAACATCAAGTGGCGCGAAAGCTGATCGAACCAAGGACCGGGGGGCAACCCAACACCCCATCCCATGACTCGCTGACTTACAATCCCCACATGGACTGGCGCTCAAAACTCCTTCACCCCGATACCCCTCCTGCTGGATTCAACGCCCTAGCCCCCGGCACCCACCGCGCCAGCACCACGGTCTTCCCTCACCTTGCTGCGACAGCCGACGCGACCTGGCAGAAGCCCTACACCTACGGTCTCTACGGGACACCCACGACGCTGGATCTCTCCCAGCGCATCGCCAGCATGACGGGAGGCAGCCATACTTTCATCGTCCCCAGCGGACAGGCCGGCATCGCCCTCATCAATCTGGCACTCCTTCGCCCTGGCGATCACGTTCTCATTCCAGACAACATCTATGGGACGCATCGAGATCTCATGCGCCAGTTCATCACCCAGCTCCACATCGAAGTCACCTTCTACAACCCGCTCGGCACGCTATCCGCGCACCTTCGCCCCAACACGCGGATCGTCTGGTTCGAATCACCCGGCTCCATCACCATGGAGATTCAGAACATCCCTGCCCTCATGGAAGAACTTCGCGGCAAGGACATCCTCACCGTCATCGATGACACCTACTCCGCCGGCGTGCTCTTTCGGCCCTTCGATCACGGCATCGACATCAGCATGCAGGCCATCAGCAAATACATTGGTGGACACTCCGATGTGATCCTCGGCTGCGTCACCACGGCGCCGCACACAGAGCATGCGCTCTACGTAAAACTCGGCGACACCTTCCGTATCCTTGGCCTGAACGCATCACCGGACGACTGCACGCTCGCCCTGCGCGGTCTGCAGACCCTGGGCGTCCGCCTCTCCGCCGCCTCCGACTCCGCCCTCACCCTAGCCCGCGCCCTGGAAAACCATCCGGCCATCGCGACCGTGCTCCACCCGTCTCTCCCCTCCAACCCCGGCCACAGCAGCTTTCTGCGCGACTTCACAGGCCCCGCCGCGCTCTTCTCCATCGTCTTCCATGAGCGCAACACACGCGAGCAGACCGCGGCCTTCGTCGATGCCCTTCGCCTCTTCAAGATAGGATACTCCTGGGGTGGTACTACTTCCGTCGTCATGGCCTATCCCGACGACGCGCGCATCGTCGCCCAACACGGACCCCGCTTAGTCCGCTTCGGCGTCGGTCTGGAACACACACCGGATCTCCTCGAAGACATCCACCAGGCCATAACCGCCGCAAAAATCTCCTGAAGCAGCTCAGCGGCCACTCTCGGGATATTCATCGAATATTTACGTTAGCGATAACTAATACTCCCATTTTGCACCACGCTAGATTCAATCTGGTCAATATCCACAAAATATATCCACATTTGCACTAGTAAAGTAAAAATTACTGTGCCATCCTGAGGACGTCATGAGAGAGTCCTGCGACACCCTCATCCTGTCCGACCTTCACCTCGGCTCTGAAGTCAGCCGGGCGGCAGACGCCGTTCAGCTTCTCCAGAACGTCTCCTTCAATCGCCTCATTCTTCTAGGCGACATCTTCTCCGATCTGAACTTCGCGCGCCTCACCCGCGACCATTGGGATTTCCTCTCCGAGATTCGGCGACTCTCCAACCCCCGCCGCCGCAAACAGGTCATCTGGGTCGAAGGTAATCACGACCTCGGCCTCTCCAACCTGATGTCTCACCTCACAGGCATCTCCGTCTACCAGCGCTACGTCTGGCAGTTCGGCGGAAAGCGCCATATCGCCATCCATGGCCACCAGTTCGATCGCTTCGTCTCGAAGAACTATCTCCTCTCCCGCATCGGCGTTCGTATCTACGAACAACTCCAGCACTGGGACACACAGAGCAAGAAGTTCACAAACACCCTCGACCGCCTCAGCACACGCTGGCTGCGTCTCACGGAGAAGGTAGCCGAAGGCGCCCTGAGCTACGCGGAAGCGGGACACGCCGACCGCATCTTCTGCGGACACACACATCTTCCCACCATGCGCTCCCGCAACGGGATCGACTACTTCAATACCGGTTGCTGGGTCGAACAGATCCCCACCTACATCACGATCGACGAAACAGGAGTCCACCTCCGTGAATACAGAGACGTTTCCCGAACTCGCCATCGTCATCCCCGCGAAGAACGAAGAGAACTTCCTGCCGAAGCTCCTTGTCTCTTTGAGCATGCAGGATTACCTGCAGTCGCGGCCTACGAAAGTCTTCGTTGCTGATGCTGGATCGACCGACCGCACCATCGAAGAAGCCCTTGCCTTCCGCGACCGTCTGGACATCGCCATCATCCCTGGAGGTCTTCCCTCGGTAGCCCGCAATAACGGCGCACGCGCCAGCCAATCCACCTTCATCCTCTTCCTCGACGCAGATATCGAGCTCAAAGATCCCACGCTCATCCGCCGCGCCATGCGAGCCATGCGCGGACGTCAACTGCACTGCGCGACCGTCAACATCACCTGCACCTCCACAGGTCTGCGCGATCGATTCCTCTACAACGTCTCCAACCTCGCGCAGCACGCCTCCACGTGGCTTCGCCCCTTCGGCACAGGCATGTTCCTGCTCGTGGAGCGCGCCCGCTTCGAAGCCCTTGGCGGCTTCTCAGAACTCGCGGTCTTCGCGGAAGACTACGACTTCACCCGAAAGATCTCACCTCTGCGCTTCGCCATCATCCGGGGAGAGGCGTACACCTCGAACCGCCGCTTCCAGAAGACCGGCCATCTGGGTATGACCTGGCTCTTCCTCAAGACCATGCTTAACGCCCGCAATCCGAGCCACTTCCAGAAATCCCATGGCTACTTCACCACACAGACAGAACCACGTCTCCCGCGCCGCCGGTACTACTCCCGCAGCCACTAGTTCAAATACCAACGGCCACCCGCAAGGGTGGCCGTTGTGTTTAAAGGTGAGTCTGTCTAAAAGTTGAACCGACCCACCAACTGAAGCTGGCGAGCAGGCTGTGTTCCCGTAATCTGTCCGAAGCTGCTAGATCCCGCACGGAAGTTCGCAACGTAGTTCCCCGTGGCTCCGATCTGATCTGCCGCTGCGGTCAGTGCGGCATTAGGTGCGTTAAAGTTTGTATGGTTCAGTACGTTGAATGCATCGACGCGGAGTTGGAACTTCAGGTTTTTGTAGATGTCGAAGGTCTTCGAAACCGAAGCGTCGAACTGAATCAGACCGAAGGCCCTCGCCGCATTTCTGGGCATCGTTCCCAATGCGCTTGGGGTAAGTTGGACCGTACGTGAAGGGTTGAAGACAGGTCCCGAAGGCTGTAAGGGATAGTTCGTCTGCCCCTGTGCCGTATCCACCTTCCTGAAATACCGCAGAACCGTTCCGTCGAAGTACGGTTTCACGATCACATCCTGTGCCCGTCCATTCGGCCGCTGTTGCGAGACGCTGGGGATCAGGTTGTTCTGCGTGATATTGATCGGAAGCCCCGTCTGTCCAACAAAGGCGGGTGCGATCCTCCATCCGCGCAGCCACCAGGGGCCACTCGTCGTGTATTGAAGCGCGATATTGACACGATGCTTGATGTCGATCGAACTCACAGCATAATCCAGCCGACGGAGCGTTGGATCTCCTGAGTACTGTGCGTTCGCTGACCCGTTCGGAGCGGAGAAGTTATAGATCGAGCTTCCATCATCCAGCGCCTTGGCGTAGGTGTAGCTCGACAGCACAACGAACTTCGTGTTGAACTGCCTGCGCCCTACGAGTTGCAGCGAGTTGTAGTTCGACATACCCACGTGCTGCAGAGCGCTGATGGTTTGCAATGCCGGGAACGGTCTCGCCAGTTGGGTCGCGGTCGTGGTATTCGCCCGCGCCACGGAGTCCCACTGCGAGATGGCCACGTTGTTGAAGGGGATCACGGTGGGGAGATGCAGCGAGTGGTTTCCAACATAGTTCGCTTCAAAGGTAATGGCGAATGGAAGCTGACGCTGTACACCAAAGTTCCACTGCTGCACCAACGGCATAGGGTCCAGCTTGTCGAACGAAACACCACTGATGGCGTACGGTGTGGCCGCACGTGTGCGGTCCGTTGGGTTGGGAATTGCCGCAAAGGAAGCCGTGACATCCGGGGTCAGGGTAAGCGGAATACCCTGCGACAGCTTGAACGGTTGCGCCACACCCGTGCCCAGGTTGTTGTACTGCTGCGTCTGGTCATACCCAGGGAATGCAATCTGTCCACCAAGATTCTGGAAGATCGTTCCGTAGAACGTACCAAAGGCGGCGCGGATTACCGTCTTGTCGTTCACGCTGTAGGCCAGACCGATACGAGGCGAGAAGTTAGCCTTGGGCGTCTGGATATTCAATGAGTCTGAGGCGTTAAATCCGGCGCGGAGAATCAGACCCGTCACCGGATTGAAGCGTGAATACACGTCGTTGGCCACTGTCATGGGCGACTCATACTCATAACGAACGCCAAGATTCATCGTCAGCTTCGGCGTGATCTTGTAGTCATCCTGGAAGAAGGCTCCGAGGTTCCAGTTGCGGCGGCCAGTCTCGGGCATGGGCAACTGATAGTTTGCCGTCTTGATATTTCCCGTCAGGAAGTCCGCAAGCGCTGTCGTGGGATTGCCATTGTTTCCGCGATTGGTGATGCTGCCATCAAAGGTAAAAGATCCGTTCGGACTTCCGGAGGGATTGTAGGAGTTGAACTGGTTCTTACGCAGCGACGCACCGAAGCGAAAGGTATGTGGTCCAAAGGTCTTCGTCACCGTACCGTAGGGAGAAAACGTATTGGTGATGTTGATCTGGTTCGTGTTCGTGTCCGCGCCTATATTGTTGTAGCCGCTGATCGTCATCTGCGGCGTCTGGTCCAGCGGAAGGCTCGCAATTCCGAGCGCCGCCGAAGCCCCCATGCCAGCTCCCGGAGGGTTGCGGAAGACCGCATTCCGGAAGAAGCCCATGTTGAAGTCGGAGACGAGCGTCGATGTCCATGTGCGTGTGTAATCCACCGATCCAACCCATGCGTTACTGCATGAGCAATCGAAGTTCGTATTCAAAAGCGGGACGTTGTAGACCGTGGCGTTTGGAGCGCTGCTCGTCAGACGATACATCGCAAAGCCAAAGCGGTCTTTCTGAGTCATCTGGTAGTCCACGCGGGTCACGAGGCGCAACTGGTCCTGAGAAGTAGTCACCGGCGAGAGATAGTTCGCCGTAGTACGACCGTTCGCCGGATCGGGTGAACCCGCTACATTGGGTGCAGGCATCAGGGCCAGGATCTTTGCTGCTGCGGGATCGATGCCGGTCACGCGGTTCCCTGGAAACTGGAGCGCGGTCGGTCCGCCCGGCATAAACACAGGGTTGTTCGAAGCGGAGAGATCACCTGTGCGCTGAGCCAGGGTCGGAATCGTGATCGGAGTCGTATTCGACGGCACCCTGCGGATCGTTCGGTCATAGTTCACGAAGAAGAAGAGCTTGTCGTGTCCGTCGTAAATGTGAGGGATCCAGACAGGTCCCCCCAACGATCCTCCCATCTGGAAGAAGCGATCCCGTGCGCGCGGCTGTCCATTCAGATTGAAGAAGTAGCTGTTAGCATTCAGGGCTTCGTTGCGTCCGAGAAAATAGACGGCTCCGTGATACGTATTCGTTCCCGACCGAGTATTTGCCGCCAGCACAGCGCCCGAAGTACGTCCGTACTCCGCAGGTGCGTTCGCCGTGAGAAAGCGCAGTTCGTCAATTCCGTCCGGCGAAGGGAGGAGCAGAGGAGAACCCGTCGAGGCAATAATCGTCGAGACACCGTTCAGCAGGATCTCATTGTTCAACGTTCGGCTTCCGTTGATGGAGAGCTGCGAAGTATTCACCTGGGTGGGATTTCCACCAGTGGTCACACCGGGCACAAACGCCAGCAGATTTTCCACATTGCGGCTGTTCAGGGGGAGGTTTTCTACATCCTGCGGCGAAATCAGCGTAGAAATATTTGCTGTCGAGCGATCCAACTGCTCGCCCTTGGACATCACCGTCACGACATCTGTCGCTTCACCCACCTGCATGTCGATGTTGATGGATGCTACCTGAGAGACCGTCGCAACCAGGTCATTCACCGTGGCCGTCTTCAAACCGGGAGCAGAGATCGTCAGGCGATACGATCCCGGTATCACCTGCGGCGCGACAAAGCTGCCCGCAGAATCGGTCGTTCCATCGAAGACCTGCACATTCGTCGCCTGATTGACGATCGTGACCTTGGCCCCGGGAACCAGAGCCCCTGTCGGATCCAGAACCTGCCCGCGAATCGTCGCGTTGGTGTTCTGCGCTTCGACTACCCCATATCTCGCCAGCATCGGCGTCAACTGAAAAGCAACCGCTCCGAGCGCCAGCGCTAGGGCCGGTCTCAACATTCTTGTCCCAAAATTTCTCACTGCACTACCTCCAAACTTCTTCCTGAATCACGGGCTCTCTGTCCCGGCTTTTTCATAACCACTATTAAAAGGAGAACCTATTTCCAACCCAGCACCATTTCTGGAGCAGAGGCCACACTCGGCGTCACCCTAGACCGTTGGCAAGTGACTCACCGTTTGACCCAAGGCAAACCACGTTATATACGAGTTCCATTGGACTTATAGCCCGCCGGCAGCCTTTGTTGCAAACAGTGCGCGATCTACTGAGATCGGCTTGTGAAAGAAAGCATGCCCGAAATGCCCCAGCGAAAACCCTGTTCGGCGGGAGCGTATTCGTCTGAACCTCGCTAAACAGCACTCGCTTGCATGGTGAAAGCATATCTTCGAGGCCCAGATTGTCTTGTGCATTTCGCCCATATCCTGTCACACTTCAGAAGCAATGAGTACCGACCTCGCCAATCTCGCCGGCACCGGCCTCGAAGTGGTGAACCTCGAAACAGACTTCGAGTTCACCCTCCGGAATCTCCATACCCGCGACGCCGCCACCCAACTCGCAGGCATGCAGCGCCTTGCCCAGGCCTTCGTCGACCGTCCCGAGACCATCCTGCAGGAACTGGTGAATACGGCCGTCGATCTCTGCGGTGCGGATAGCGCGGGGATCAGCATTGAAAATAAAGACGAGGCCGACCACACGACCTATAACTGGGTCGCAACCGCCGGAAAATATGCGCGCTTTGCCGACGCCACACTCCCGTCGTATCCCAGCGCCTGCAGCGTCTGCATCCAGCGCGGACAGCCACAACTCTTCCGTGTCCGTCCCCAGTTCTTCGACCTCATGGGCATCGAAGCCGACGTCGTCACCGACGGCATCCTTATCCCCTGGCAGGTCGAGGAGACCCGCGGCACCCTCTGGATCATGGCCCATGAACGGACCGAGGCCTTCGACAGGAACGACTGCCACCTCATGGAAGCTCTCGCGAACTTTGCCGCCATGGGTGTCCGCCAGAATCGCCAGCAGAAGATCCTTATGCGACAGGCTTCCCTCGCCGCTGCGGCCGCCATGGCGAATCAACTCGCACACAGCATTAACAATCCGCTGCAAAACCTTACCAACCTCGTCTACCTTGCCGGCGAAGGCAATACAGACCAGAGCGCGAAGGCTCTTGCAACCGACATGGCGGGGGACCTCAACAAGCTTTCTACACTCGTCAAGAAGCTCCTCGCCCTGCCGATAGAATCCCTGCGTCATCCCTGAAGCAAAAACTCACTCCGCGCGCAACGCTATCAGCGGATCGACGCTTGCAGCCCGCCCTGCGGGCACAGCACTCGCCGCCAGCGCCACCATGGCTACGCCAAACACGGCCACGATATAACTCATCGCATCCATCGCCTTCACTCCGTAGAGTGAGGTCGACAGCGCGCGCGCCACCAGCATGGCCAGTGGAACTCCTACCAGCACGCCCACTCCGGTCAAGATCAGGCTGTCCCGTAGGATCATCCAAACCACCTGGCCTCTGCGAGCGCCCACGGCCATGCGAACGCCGATCTCTGCAGTGCGCATGTTCACGCGATACGCCAGCGTTCCATACAGCCCCGTCGCCACCAGCACCACCGCCAGCACACCGAAGAACTCCGCCAGCCGCGCAAACATCAGTTGCTGGGAGATGCTCTGCTCAAACTGCGCGCGCTGCGTCATCGGCAGCACGAGCGGAATATTCGGATCCATACTCGCAACGACTTTACGCGCAGAGGGCAGCATGCTCATCGGGTCGCCGTTCACGTGCATCTCCACATGCATTGCCATGGGCTCGCCTGCCTGGGCGTAGTGGTACCAGATCATCGGGATCGGCTCTTCATTCATGCTCGTGTATTTGTTGTTCTTGGCAACTCCCACGATCACGACATCGTCTTTTTTGCTGTTCCCATTGATGTGGTGCCCGAGCGGGTTTACGTTCGGTAGAAAGCGCTGTGCGAACAACTCACTCACTACCGCCACCTGTTGCGATGTCGGCGTGTCGACCTCAGTAAATTCGCGCCCCATCACGATCGGGATTCCCAGCGTGTGGAAGAAGTCCGCGCCTACGTAATTATTTCGTTGCATGGTCGAGCCGCCACCAGCGACCTGGGGCTCTTTTCCATCCACCATCGCGTTGTTGTTGTTCGACCAGCCCGAACCCACGCGGTTGCCCATCACCGTGACTGCCTCTACACCCGGCAACGCACGCAACCTGCGCATCAGCTCTTCATAGAACTGGACACTCTGGGTTCCCGTCGTCGCATTTGGCTGACTCACACCAAACACCAGCAGCCCTTCCGTCCGTATCCCCAGCGGAATATTCTGCAGGTTCTGCAGGGTTCGTACCAGCAACCCTCCGCCAACGAGCAAGACAACGCAAAGGGCCATCTGCAACGCGACGACGATTTTCCCCGTGCGTGTCTTCCCGGCGTCGGTGCCAGAGGTCGCCGCCGAAGTCTTCAGCGCCAATTCAGCGCCACCTGCCACCGCGGTGCGAAACGGCGCCAGACCAAAGAGCACGGCTGAAAGCAGAAGAACCACCAACGTCGCCAGCAGCACAATCCTGTCCGGCGACAAGCTCGAATCGATGTGCGCCCAGATGCCCAGCATCCTCGTCGCGCCCAGCGCAAACGCCCACGCCAAAGCTCCACCGAGCGTCACCAGAAGAAGACTCTCTACGAGAAGCTGCCTCAGCAACTCGCCTCGCTGCGCTCCCAATGCTAGCCGCAGTGAAAACTCTTTCTGTCGTGTCGCGTTGCGCGCCATCAGCAGCATGACGATATTCGTCATCGCGATCAGCAACACCAGGCCCACCATCGCCATCAACATCCGAAGAGGTTTGCCCCACTCCTCTTCGTATCCGGGGAAATTCTTGGCTTCATCAAAACTCAACACCGGAGGCTTCTCCCCCGCGAGTGGAGCTCCCAGGCTGATGTAGGCGGCAGCCTTGAATACTCCCTGCAGACGCTCCGCCGCCTGTGCACGACTAACTCCTGGAGCGAGTCGTGCCACCATGCGCAGACACCACCAGTTCGGAACCTCTGCGTAACTCTTGCCTTTCCTGAACGGCGCACCCCACGCATTCAACGCCTCACTGTTTTGCAGCGGAATCCATAAATCCGTCGAGTGCCCCGGCTCGACACCTTCAAAACCAGCAGCAGCCACACCCGCAATCGTCAGTGGAACGCCCTTCACATAAATCGTTTTCCCCACGACTTCCGGATCGCTTGCAAAGCGCGCAGTCCAATACTTCGCACTGAGCACTGCAATCGGTGAATGGTCCGTCTCATCGCTCGGGATAAAGCCTCGGCCGCGCGCCATCTTCACACCGAGCCCCGAGAAGAAGTTGCCGCTCACCATGTCTGCTTCGGCCTCTTCTGGCTGTGCGCCGATGCGAACGCCGATCTTGTCATTAGCCAGAGGCACATACGCCATCACGTCACTCAACACCTTTTTCTCACGTCGAAGAGCGTCATAGACCGGGTAAGAAAGCGAGGTCTGCCAGTCGCCCGTATTGTTCGCTCGACGAGGCGCGCCCGATGTCTTCACATACACCACACTCTGCGGGTCTTCCACTGGAAGCGACTTCAGCAGCACCGCGTTCATCACGCTGAACACCGCCGTATTCGCGCCCACGCCCAGAGCGAGCGTGAGCACCGCCGTCACGGTAAACCCGGGAGTCTTCCACAAAGAGCGCATCCCAAAGCGAACGTCGCGCATGACCTTGTCCAGCCAGATCCATCGACCCTTCATATAGAACCTCTCCTGTGCCGCCCGTACGTTGCCGAACTCGCGCATGGCCTTCCAGTGCGCTTCGCGCTCACTTACCCCCTCGCGCTGTAGCTCATCTGCTTCCAGTTCAAGGTGACTCCTGATCTCTTCCGCAAAATCATCCGGACTTCGTCTGCGCCAGAACATATTCAATCCTCCAAAGGAGCATCCAGAACCATCGCCATTGCGCGTGCCAGCCGCCGCCATTCGCTTATCTTCTCCACCAACTGCTCGCGGCCCTTCGCCGTCAGCGAATAGAACCGCGCCTTGCGGTTGTTCTCGCTCAGGCCCCACTTGGCAGAGATCCACTTCTTGTCTTCGAGCCGTTGCAAAGCGAGATAAAGCGATCCGTGGTCCACGAAGAAAACCTCCTCCGACTGCCGCTGAATCCTGCGCGCAACACCCTGGCCATGCACCGGTCCAGGTAAAAGCGTCTTCAAAATCAGCAGGTCAAGGGTCCCCTGCAACAAGGCAATTCGATCGTCACTTCTATCTTGGGTAGGCATTCGACCTGAGTATCCTCACGCTCGGGTCGGATGTCAACCCAAATATCCCTACGCAGGAGACAACAGAAAAGTTCCCATTGCGTAGAGTCTTAGCAGGAGTCTCATTACTGATGTTCAACGTAAAAGAGCAGTTCGGCCAGATCGACATCTACGTCTTCGACCAGATCCTCCGTGGAAACATTCTTCCCGGCATGCGCATCCTCGATGCTGGATGCGGCTATGGCCGCAATCTCGTCTACCTTCTACGCCAAGGCTGCGAGGTCTTCGCCCTCGATGCCGATCCCTCTGCCGTTGAGCATGTCCGCCAACTCTCCGCCTCGCTGAAAACAGGCCTTCCACCGGAAAACTTCCGGACGGGACGAATCGATAAGATGCCCTTCCCGGACGCCTTCGCGGACGTCGTCCTCTGCAACTCCGTCCTTCATTTTTCTCGGGACGAGGCTCACTTTGAAGCCATGCTCACGGACCTCTGGCGCACCGTAAAACCCGGCGGCCTTCTCTTCTGCCGCCTCGGCTCGCGCATCGGTATGGACTTCGAAAAGATCCGGGAAAACATCTATCGCACCGGCGACGGCTCAGAGTGGTTCCTCGTTGACGAAGCGATGCTCTTGGCCCAGACCGCGAAGAGAAAGGCCGTCCTCGTCGATCCGCTCAAAACCACCATCGTGCAGGACCACCGCTGCATGACCACCTGGGTACTGCGAAAGGGCCACACGCCATAGCGCATGGGTGCCTCAACCCTTCCCCGTGCTGCGACGGAAAGAGGCACGCCGATATTCCGGAAATGAAACTACTTATCGTCCACACCGCGACGAGAAAGACCTTTTACCCATTCCAACCAAACTTCGTATTACGCTCTAGAGTACGGCTCTTCGCCGAGCAGCACAGAACCGGAGATCAAATGCGCAATTTATTCTTTACCGCCCTGCTCTTCAGCACGAGCGCCTGCCTCTCTGCACGGAGCGTCGCGCAGACCATCGTCCTGGACAACAACGCGATCTCTGCCCCCACCTCCGCGCCCAAAGCACCCATCTCCCTGGATCTCTCCGGCATCGATAAGACCGTCGATCCCTGCACCGACTTCTACGCCTATGCCTGCGGCAACTGGCGCAAGAACAATCCCATCCCGGCGGATAAAGTCCGCTATGGCCAGTTCGACGCTCTCAACGAACACAATAACTATCTCCTCTATCAGGACCTTCGGACTGCGGCCGACCACCCCACAACGCCGCTCCAGACCAAGTACGGCAACTACTTCGCCGCCTGCATGGATACCGCTCAGCATGACAAACTCGGAACGCAGCCTATCCTGCCCACTCTGGCAAAGATCGACCATTGGAACAATAAGGCCACCCTCGCTACGCTCCTAGGCACCCTGGAAGATAAGGACGGGGTAAACCCTTTATTCAACTTCGGCTCCGAACAGGACCAGAAAGATTCCACCAAGCAGATCGGCCGCATCTTTCAGGGTGGACTCTCCCTCCCCGATCGCGATTACTACCTGCAGCAGGACGATCGCATGAAGACGATCCGCGCGCGGTACGTTGAGCACATGACGAAGATGTTCGTCCTCCTCGGCGACACGCCGGAAAAAGCCGCGGCAGAAGCCAAGTCCGTTATGACCATCGAGACGGCACTGGCGGAAGGTTCCACACCTCGCGTCGATCTCCGCGATCCGGCCAACGTCTACCACATCACTTCCCGCGCAGAGCTCCAGGCCCTGACGCCGGGCTTCAAGTGGAGCGAGTACTTCGGTGCCCTCCACCGCGACCAGCTCACCAGCGTCAACGTGGCCACACCCAACTTCTTCAAGACGATGAATCAGGAGGTCGAATCGGCCTCCGTGGGAGATCTCAAGAGCTACCTTCGCTGGCACGTCGTCCACGAATTTGCTGGAGCTCTTTCGACGCCCTTCGATCAGGAAAACTTCAACTTCTTCTCCGCCACGCTCGGTGGACAGAAGGAACAGGCACCGCGCTGGAAGCGTTGCACCTCCGGAACCGACCGCGCACTCGGCGAAGCCGTCGGCCAGGATTGGGTCGCCAAGAACTTTCCCCCCGCAGCGAAGGACAATATGGAGAAGCTCGTCCACGCTCTCGAGGACGCACTCGACCAGGACATCAAGGGTCTTGACTGGATGAGTGACGCGACCAAGGTCGAGGCGAAAAAGAAGCTTGATGCCTTCCGCGACAAGATCGGATATCCCGAAAAGTGGCGGGACTACTCCAAGCTGGACGTCAAGCGCGACGATTACGTTCACAACCTGCAGCAGAGCGCTATTTTCAACGTTCGCCGCGACCTCGACAAGATCGGCCAGCCGGTAGACGAAAAGGAGTGGGGCATGACGCCTCCCACCGTGAACGCCTACTACGACCCGTCCAATAACGACATCAACTTCCCCGCTGGAATTCTGCAACCGCCGTTTTACGACTTCAAGATCGACCCCGCCGTAAACTTCGGTGCCATCGGCGTAGTCATCGGGCATGAAATGACCCACGGCTTCGATGATGAGGGATCGCAGTTCGACCCTAAGGGAAACGTCCGGATGTGGTGGACGCCCGAAGACAAGGCGAAATTTGACGAGCGCACGGCCTGTGAGGTCAAGGAGTACGGCGCATTCGAGCCTGTTCCGGGAGCGATGCTCAATGGCAAGCTGACTCTTGGCGAAAACACCGCCGATAACGGTGGCCTGCATATCGCCTACGCCGCCCTGATGGACACCCTCGCGAAGGAAAACCTCTCTGCGACCGCGACCATCGATGGCTACACCCCCGCGCAGCGCTACTTCCTTGGCTTTGCCCAGGTCTGGTGCGAAAACACACGGGAGGAGACAGCCCGCATGCGCGCCAAGACCGATCCCCACTCCCCCGGACGCTTCCGTGTGAACGGGACCGTGGTCAACTTCGACAAATTCGGCGAGGCCTTCAACTGCAAAAAAGGCCAGCCTATGATGCCTGTCGACTCCTGCCGCGTCTGGTAGATTCGTTCCAAAATATCAAAAACGAACGCGGGCCCGAAGCGTCAAATCTTCGGGCTCACGTTATTTAACGTCGCGATTTCCGCTTCGCCGGAGTTCCTGCCATTGGCGAAACGCTCGCACAGTTCTACAATGATGGGAGGACTGAAACTCCCAGAAATCTGAAGCGGTGCTTGTTCTCAAAAGGAGCAAAGTACTGGAAAGAATCGAAGGAACTACATGAAGTTGAGCAGAATCGGCCGGGCATCTCTGGCCACAGTAGTATCCCTCGCCGTAGGTTTGGGCATGACGGCGTGTGGCGGCGGAACAATCGGGTTCATGTGGGTCCTCGCTGGTAAACAGACGTCGAATGGCTCAGGAAACTCCGTCACCGGCTTCAAGATCGACAACTTCACTGGAAACCTGACCGAGGTAGTGAACTCTCCCTTTACCTCGGGTGGTGTCAATCCCGTGCAGGCAGTTGTGAAGCCGGGCGGTCGCTACGTCTATGTGGTCAATAAGGGCGACACCTCGACTGGGACTGCCGGCAATATTGCCCTCTACAGCGTCGGTGGCGATGGCATCCTGAGCTTCCAGCAGAACTACAGCACCCAGGGCGATGCCACTTCCCAGCCAGTGTTCCTTCAGATGGATAGCGCTGGGGGCTTCCTCTACGTTCTCGATACCCAGGCCCCCCTCACGCGGGACTCTTCGGGAAAAGTTACGAACCCCATCCCCGCAGGCTGCACCATTGGCAATTGCGGCGCGATTACAGTCTTCTCCGTCGCCGGTGATACCGGCCGTCTGACCCTGGTTACGAACGCCACCACCAAGAACAGCTCCGGAACCAACATCACGTACTTCCCTGTGGGCCCGACGCCGACCCTGATGAAGTATGTCTCCGGCACGCTGCTTACGGTGAATAGTCCGGTAAGCGACAACGACAATCAGACGATCACCTCCTACACCGCGAACGCCACCAGCGGCCAGTTGACGCTGACGACCAATACGACCCAGGCCACGAACTTCAGAAACATCACGTCCATCACCACCGGCGGAAGCTATGTCTTTCTCACAGACGGCGCGACGAATGTGATCTCCGCCTCTACCCTGACGAATGGCGTGCTCCAGAGCGTTACGGGAGGCCCAGTCAACAACTTCGTCACCCAGGTTACGCCGGTGTGGACCCTGATGGACTCCACGGGTAAATTCGTCTATGTCCTCAACTCGAATTCGACCAATGTCACGACCAGCTCCAGCAGCATCGGCGCGTACACGATCGACTCAAATGGCAAGCTCACGAAGGTTTCGGATGTGAACAATCCTTATCCCGTAGGCTCGGGTCCTGTCTGCATGATCGAGGATCCCGTGAACAAGTACGTCTACACGTCGAATGCTAATGACAGCAGTGTGACGGGATATGAAATCAACAAGTCCACTGGTCAGCTGAACGTCCTTCGCCGCGGTTCCACCTTTGCGGTCACGGGCAAGCCAAGCTGCCTGGTCGTAAGCGGAAACGTAAACTAATCCCTTCCGGCACGGCCCTTTCGGCGTGCCGGTTCGAAAATCCAACGCTGCTGCAAAGCAGGACATGAACGGGGCGGTCACGGTCCCGGCATTTGAAGGAAACACATGAAGTTCAGTCAGATGGGCCGCTTTACCCTGGCCTCGCTCTCGTCTCTCGCAGTATGTCTCGGCCTTACCGCATGCACCCGTGACTACACGGTGGCGTACGTCTACACGACTTCCACCAGGTCCAATCCTGGCCTGGTCAACGTCTATCACGTGGACTTTCAGTCGGGTTCGCTTCTCCAGCTTTCGGACTCGCCGGTCTCCTCCGGTGGAAAGAATCCCGTGGGCCTGGTCGTGACGCACACCCAGAAGAGCCTCTTTGTCATCAACCGGGACGACTCGAACATCGTCTGGTATCAGATCGGCACGGATGGCAAGATTTACGCGCAGAAGACCTATAACACCGTCGGAAGCTTCCCTGTGGCCGTAGCGCTCTCGCCCGATGACAATTTTCTCTATGTTCTCTGCACCTATCAGGGAGCCGCTTCGACCGGTCCGGGCGTCATCAATGTCTTCAAGACTGCCGGGAATGCCACGACCAATGACTACAGTCTGACCCTGGCTTCCACCACAAACGTCGGCGTGACGCCGGTCGGCATCACTGCCAGCGCGGACGGCAGCTTTGTCTACGTCATTGAGCAGGATGCCAACACTTCCAACAACCTCCTCGGATTCTCCCGCAGCACCTCTACGGGTGCTCTGGCGGCCCTCGCCGGCACGGTAGTGACGGACACGGCAGCGACGGGATACAGCTCCGGCGTTCTTCCCAGCTCTATCGTGGAAGATCCCAAGGCGCGCTACCTCTACGTGACGGATCGTTTGGCCAATCAGGTCATCGGCTACACCTTCTCCGCTGGCGGCGTACCTACTCCGATGAACAACGGCCCCTTCGCCACTGGGTCATTGCCGGTAGCAGCCACCATCGATCCTCGCGGCAGGTTCCTCTACGTCGCGAACTTCAACGCGAACACGGTCACACCGTACGCCATCGATATCGCAACCGGTTCGCTTTCGGCCTCCAGCGGTTCGACGGGAACGGCAACGGGCACAGGTCCAACCTGTGTGACCATCGAGTCCGCCCTGGGAATCTATCTCTTCACCTCCAACCAGCTGGATAACTCGGTAACGGGTCTGCAGCTCAATCCGAGCACAGGCGCTCTGAAGAACATTCAGAACACACCGTTCCCCGCTTCGGGTCTGCCGAGCTGCGCTGTGGCGGTCGCAAACGGCGATCACGCAACCCAGATCGTTCAGTAGTCTCTTCCGTTCCAACAGCAAGGCCCCGCTTCGGCGGGGCCTTCTGCTTTGTGCGCTATCCTGCAAGCTGTATGCGTTCCATTACACTTCTCACCACCGGCGGCACCATTGAAAAGCGCTACGTCGAACAGATGGGCGCTATGGCCAACACGGAGCCCCAGATCCAACGGTGCCTCGCTCTCCTGCGCCTCCCAGGCGCGAAGATTACCGTCGAAGAGCTGATGAACAAGGATTCGCTGGTGATGACCCCGCAGGACCGGGGCCTCATGGCCACCGCCGCAGCCCGCTCTACATCGCAAGAGATTCCAGTCGTGATTACGCATGGAACGGACACCATGGTCCAGACCGGCCTGGTGCTCGCCGAGCGCATCCGGGATCTCAGGACGCCCGTTATACTCACGGGAGCGATGACGCCCTTCGGCATCGAGGGTTCAGACGCTATCCAGAACCTCACGGAGAGCATCCTTGCCGCATCGCTCGTCGCGCCCGGCGTCTACATCGTCTTCCATGGAGAGGTCTTCCCCATCGCGGACGTCAAGAAAGACCTTGAGCAGAGCCGTTTTGTCAGGATTTCCAAGCCCTAAAGAATTGCCAGCTTCTTCGCCGTTGCGGTAAGAATCTCGGCGGCCTGCGCCAGCGTCTCCGGCGAATGCTCGCTGGTCACAATCGTGCGGATGCGGGCCTTCCCCTGCGCCACCGTGGGATAGGTAATCGCCGTCGCCATCAGGCCAGCGTCAAAGAGGGCGCGGCTGAACTCCGCCGCCTTTGCGCTTTCGCCTACGATGATCGGCAGGATCGGCGTCTCGCTCACAGGAGTGTTCTGCCCTCCGATGTTGAAGCCCGCACTCGCCAGCATCGCCTTGAAGCTATGGGTATTCCGCCACAGCCTCTCCATGCGGTCCGGCTCCGTCTCCAGGATGTCGAAAGCCGCCAGGCAACTCGCAGGAACCGCAGGAGGGTGCGACGTGGAGAAAAGAAACGGCCGCGCGCGGTGGTAGAGAAAGTCGATCAGATCGCGGGAACCGCAGACATAGCCGCCCAGCGATCCAATCGCCTTGGAGAGCGTTCCTACCTGGATGTCGACGCGCCCATGCGCGTGGAAGTGATCGATAGAGCCTCGCCCGTGCCGTCCCAGAACGCCGGAGGCATGCGCGTCATCGACCATCATGATCGCACCGTAGCGCTCGGCCACATCGGCTAGAGCGCCCACCGGACCAATGTCACCGTCCATCGAGAAGACACCGTCGGTGATCACCAGCTTGCGCCCCGGCTCATGCTGCACTTCGGCAAGAAGCTCTTCGCAATGGGCGACGTCTTTATGCCGGAAGACCTTGATCTTCGCGCGAGAGAGGCGCGCTCCATCGATGATGGACGCGTGGTTCAACTCGTCGGAAAAGATAAAGTCCTCTTTGCCAAGAATGGCGGAGACCGTCCCCGCATTCGCGGCAAAACCGGATTGAAAGACGACGCAGGCTTCGACGTTCTTGAACGCCGCGATGCGCTCCTCCAGCTGCATGTGGAGACGCATGGTGCCGGCAATCGTTCGCACCGCGCCTGAACCAGCACCGAACTTCTTCGTCGCTTCCACAGCGGCCTCGATCAACTTGGGATGATTCGCCAATCCAAGGTAGTTATTCGAAGCGAGATTGATGACTTCCTTACCGTCATAGTGGCAGATGGGGGCCTGCTGATCGTCCAGAACGCGCAGGCGAAAGTGCGTCCCGGCGGTGCGCATGGCATCGAGCTGCTCCGTTAGATATCCAAGCTGTTTCCGTGTCTCACTCATCGATCTCTCCTAAACGTTGGTCCAGTCGAGAACGACTTTTCCTGAATTGCCGGAACGCATAGCGTCGAAGCCAGCTTCAAACTCCGTCCACGGCAGACGATGCGTAATGACTTTGCTCAGATCAAGTCCGGACTGCAGCATCACCGTCATCTTGTACCAGGTCTCGTACATCTCACGACCGTAGATACCCCGCAGCGTGAGTTGATTGAAGATCACCTTGCTCCAGTCGATTGACATCTCCGAGGGAGAAGGTATGCCCAGCATCGAGATCTTGCCGCCATGGCTCATCGCTCCGATCATGTCGCGAAAGGCATTGGCATTGCCCGACATCTCCAGGCCCACGTCGAAGCCCTCCTGCATCCCAAGCTCGTGCTGCACCTGCTCCAGCGAAGTCTCGCGTGGATCGATCGCGCGCGTCACATGCGCCGCCTTTACCGCGAGCTCACGCCGATACGGATTGAGGTCCGTGATCACAACATGCCGCGCTCCCGCATGGCGAGCCACTGCCGCCGCCATGATCCCGATCGGACCTGCACCGGTCACCAAAACATCTTCTCCCAAAACGGGAAACGCCAGCGCCGTATGTACCGCATTTCCGAAGGGATCGAAGATCGCCGCGACGTCGAGGTGAATGCCATGGTCGTGCCTCCAGATATTCGTCATCGGCAACACGATGTACTCCGCAAAGGCCCCGGCACGATTCACACCGACGCCCTGCGTATGCGCGCACAGATGACGCCGTCCAGCCAGGCAGTTGCGGCAGCGTCCGCAGACCACATGGCCCTCGCCGCTGACGCGGTCGCCCACGTGAAAATCCGTCACATTCGAGCCCACGGCGGCGATTTCGCCCACAAACTCGTGCCCGATCACCAGTGGCACGGGAATCGTCTTCTGCGCCCAGGCGTCCCACTCGTAGATATGCAGGTCCGTTCCGCAGATGCCTGTGGCCAGTACCCGAATCTTCACATCATTGATGCCCATCTCGGGCTCAGGAACCTCTTCAATCCACAACCCGCGCTCAGAGCGCGCCTTCACAAGAGCCTTCATGCACCTTTTCCTTCGGCCCTAGTTTACGCCTATGGATAAGCCGCAAGGCACGCTACAGCACCGGGCAAAATACACGGCACAACGCTGCTGATTTACACTGATCAAACGCGAAAGTGGCGAAATTGGCAGACGCACCAGACTTAGGATCTGGCGGAGCAATCCGTGGGGGTTCAAGTCCCCCCTTTCGCACCAAATTAGACCCAAGAGTGAAACGATGAGCGAGACGAAATCCCCCGAGGTACCGCAGCAAAAGTTAACGCTCACCGATGCAGCGGATTATCGCGATACCTACGCCAACAGCGTGCAGGTGAAGATGAGTGTCTGGGACTTCATGCTCGTCTTTGGGACCCTGCAGCCAACGACCTCGCCGGACGAGGTCAATATCCGCAACCTGCAGGGGATTTATCTCAGCCCACAGCAGGCAAAGGCGCTCTGGAACGTGCTGGGGCAGAACCTCGCGCAGTATGAACAGACCTTCGGCGAAGTTCGCCTGGAACCGCAGTTCTCTGCTGCCAACGGTCCCGTGCACTAATCATCGATGCTTCGGAAACGCCTCCAAAGCGCACGCAACGGGGAGAAGCAACTCGCGGCGCTTCCACTCTGGATGCTCTACCCGCCGATCTTCGTCGCAATCTATGTTTTGCACTTCACGCTGCTTCGTCTCCCCTACTTCTGGGATGAGGGCGGGTATTACATCCCGGCGGCGTGGGATTTCTTCCGCTTCGGCACGGTGCTTCCCGTCTCCACCATGCGCAATGCGCATCCGCCGCTTCCTTCGATCCTGCTTGCAGCATGGTGGAAGATCGCGGGCTTTCATATCTACAGCACGCGTCTGTTCGTCTGCCTGATCGCGGCGCTGGCCCTGCTTGCGGTCTATCGGCTAGGACGGATCCTGGCCGACGAAGCCATCGCAGCCACGGTCACCGTTCTTACGGCGATCTACCCCATCTGGTTTGCGCAGAGCAGTCTGGCCCACGCGGATATCTTCGCGGCCGCAGCGACGCTGTGGGCTCTCACGCTCTACTTCACTCAAAAGCGCCGGTACGCGCGTCCGCTCTGCCTTCTCCTTTTCACGCTCTCTGTCATGGCGAAGGAGACGGCCATCGTTACACCCGCAGCGCTCTCTGCGTATGAACTCTTCCTGGCATGGCGGAACCGCAGGAATACCTCGGTTCGGCGCGAACATCTAGAGATCTTCGCGTGGATCGCTTCTACCGTATTTCCACTCATCGCCTGGTACGTCTTCCATCGGTTGAAGACGGGCTTCACCTTCGGCAATCCCGAGTACCTTCGCTACAACGCGACCGCCAACGTGGGCGTGCATCGCATCCTTCTCAGCCTCTGGCATCGCCTGGTTCATCTCACCTTCCACATGAACCTCTGGGTGGTTACGCTCTGCACAGCGGCGGTACTTCTGCTTCCCCCGCTTCGCACGCGTAACGGACAAGAGCGCGTCACCCTCTCACAGCACGCGCTGTGGGCGATCGCGTTCATCGGCGTGGCTAACTGGATTGCCTTCTCCATCCTCGGTGGAGCGCTTCTCACACGCTACCTTCTGCCGGTCTATCCGCTGCTTCTCCTGGTGTGCGTTTCGCTCTGGAGACAGCGCTTCGCACAGTGGCCGCTCATCGCGACGGTTGCGCTTGCGGGCTTTGCCGTGGCCTGCGAAGTGAACCCCAACTATCCCTACGCTCCAGAAGACAACCTCGCCTATCGCGACATGATCGAGCTGCACCAGCAGGCCATCAGCGTGGTGGCACACCGTTGGCCACAGGCGACCATCCTGACCGCATGGCCGGTCGGCGCGGACCTCATCCGTCCAGAGCTCGGATACGTCAGGAAGCCCTTTCGCATGACGCCGCTTGATAACTTCTCCGCGCAGGAGATAGTGAAGGCGATGGGAGAGCAGGACCGCTTCGACACCGCCATCGTCTTCTCCACCAAGTACCTTCCCCCCGGCACCTCCAGCACAACGAACATGCCGAACGATAAAAAGTATTATGACTTCCACGACGACCTGCCTCCGCAGCAGATCGCTCGCCTGCTCCACGGAGACGTCGTTTGGCAGGCGGACCGCAAAGGCGAGTGGGCCGCTGTTCTGCGCTTTCCCCGCATCACCGATGCGCGTCTGCGTCGCCCCTGATCTCCGGGAAAAGCGCCGAGAACTATAATCAGCCTGTGACACGCTTCGTTCGCCTTCGCTGCTTCCTCGTTCTGTTCGCCTGCGTGATGCCCATCGCGTCTCGAGCACAAAGCACAGACACCGGCGGTCGTGTCGTCCTCGTTCTCCCCTTCGACAATCGCAGCGGACAGCCGTCGCTCGACTGGATCGGCGAGTCCTTTGCCGAGACGCTCAACCAGCGGCTGACCTCCGCCGGTTTTCTCACCATCAGCCGCGACGACCGCCAGTACGCGCTCGATCACCTCGGCCTGCCTCCCGGCTTCCGACCGTCGCGCGCTACCACCATCCGCATCGCACAGACGCTCGATGCCGAATACGTCGTCGTTGGCAGCTATTCCATGCGCAACAACCAGGTCTCCGCGCAGGCACAGTTACTCCGCGTCAATCAACTCTCCATGTCGAAGCCGTCGGATGACTCGACGGACCTTCCGCGCCTGCTCGATCTCGAAAACAGCATCGCCTGGAAGATCGCACGGCAGATGGATCCGAACTTCAATGTCGCGCTCGGCACCTTCGTGGCGACGTCCCACGACATCAAGCTCGATGCCTACGAGAACTACATCCGCGGAATCAGCACGCTGAACGAGGACGAACGCATCAAGCGTCTCCAGGCGGCAGTCCTCATTTCGCCGACATACCCCGCCGCTCTGCTTGCGCTGGGAAAGGCGCAGTACGCCGTCCGCGACTACGACGGAGCCGCGCTTACCTTTGCGAAGATTCCCGCCTCCAGCCCTCTGGCACTCGAGGCAGGCTTCTACCGCGGACTGGCCCGCTTCAATACGGCGCACTATGGCGATGCAGAGACCTCCTTCGGCTTTGTCGCCAGCCGTCTGCCTTTACCTGAAGTCGTGAATAACCAGGGTGTGGCTCAGGCTCGACAGAAGAAGGACGCTACGCCGCTGTTGCAGCGCGCCTCCGCCGCCGACCCGCAGGACGCTGATTATCACTTCAACGTGGCCGTTGCTCTGCGCCGCCGTGGAGACTTCGCCAACGCGCGGCTTGAGATCGATAAAGCAATTCAAATCCACCCCAACGACGGCGAAGCAACGGAGTTGCGTACCGCTCTGGCCGCCGCCGCACCGCAGAGAGTCAGCAACGGATTTGATCCGCAGGAACGCGTTCGTCGCACGTACTCCGAAGCCTCCTTCCGCCAGGCTGCGTTTCAACTCGACCAGCTTCGCCTGATGAAGATGGCCACGCTGCCGCCGTCTGAACGCGCCGCGCAGACCACGCAGCTTGGTCGTGACTACCTGACCCAGGGACTTGTTCTAGAGTCAGAGCGCGAGTTCCAATCCGCAGTAAACGCCGACCCGAGGAGCGCCGCCGCTCACGCGGGCCTCGCTGAAGTGCGCGAGCGCAGCGGCAACGTAGCCGAGGCGCGCACCGAGGCGCAGACCTCAATCACCCTGAAACCCAACGTTCCGGCCTATCTGGTGCTGGCAAGACTCGACCTGCAGACCGGCGCAAACGCCGCCTCTGCAGCCAGCGTCGCGCGTGCGCTTCAACTGGAACCAACCAACAGTGCAGCCCTCGGTCTGCGTCAGGCGCTGGCAACGCGCGGCACGCAGATCCCATGATGCTCGCGAGGGCAAGGCGGTATCTCGCGATCCTGATCGCCTGCTGCCTTCCCTTCGCCCTCCATGCGCAGCAAAGCTCTGCCACACATGCACTCTATCTCCCAAACCCCAACGCCGCTGTGCTTCTGCTCGCACTCGGTGGGTTTCTTATCCTGATTGAGTTCAATGCTCCGGGAGCCGTGCTTCCCGGCGCTGTAGGGGTCTTCTGCATCCTCCTCGCGCTCTTCGAATTGCAAAAGATGCACCTTCGCCCCGGCGCGGCGGCGCTCCTCGTCGTCGCACTTGCTCTGCTCCTCGCCGAAGCCAAATTTCCTAGCCGCGGTCTCATCGCCCTCGCAGGAATCGCCGCTCTGGTCACCGCGCTCGCGCATCTGATCGCCACGGACGACCCCGATCAGCAGGTTAGCCGAGGCGTTGCCGTGGGTGCGGGCCTGGGCTTTGGCGCAATCACCTGCGCGCTGGCCGTTCTGGGCGAACGCGCCCGCCGGGAGAAGGTCCGCATCGGCAAGGACGCCATGCTGGGCTGCATTGCCGTCACACAGACACCTCTGGCCCCCGTAGGGCAGGTTCTGGTTCGCGGAGAGATCTGGTCCGCGCAGCTTCTCAGCCCCGCCACACACCTGGCTACGGGCGAAACGGTGCGGATCGTAGCCTCGGAAGGCCTGCTTCTGACCGTTATTCCCGCTCCAGACGCCGTGCCCACGGAGTAACCCGCCTTTGAAATCCGCGCCCAAAGGCATAAATTTAGGCCCCGGCAGAGTAGACTAGACGCTGGCCGCCCGCAACGGGCAGCTGCCAAGGGAGTACCGAAAGTTCATGTTGAAGCAGTCCCGCATCCTCCTCGCGGCCCTCGCGCTATGCCTCATGTCTTCCACCGCAATGCGCGCACAGGCGGTAACCCAGACACCGCTCCAGAAGGCCCTCTCCCATGTCGATGTGGCCCTGAACGGCACCGGCGTCTTCACCAAGTCGACCACCGGTCCAGTCACCTCCAGCAGTGTGACCAATCCGGGGCAGATCGTCACGCAGGACACCAGCAATACCTTCGGTGCCCTGTTCACCGTGCGTGGGACCAAGAGCCCGTACGTCGGGTTTGAAGGAAACATCGGTTACCAGCGCTTCACGGAGACCTACAGCTGCTGCACTCTGCAGGGAGGCGCGCAGACGAACGCCTACGAGTACACCTTCGGCTACGTCGTGCATCCGCCCCACGAGTTTCTGGGCGCCAAGCCTTTCGCTTCGGTCGGCGCCGGCACCATCGCCTTCCGTCCGACCGTCAACGGCGGTCAGGGCCTTACCACGCAGGCACGCGCCACCTATTACTACTCCGCGGGCATCGATAAGCAGGCCTTTGCGGACTTCTTCTCAATCCGTCTGGGTTTCCGTCAGCTCTTCTACCTGGCTCCGGACTTCGGACAGAAGTACATCACCACCAAGCAGCGGACCTTTACGAGTGAACCCGTCATCGGCTTCGTCTTCCACTTCTAACTCGCGCTCACGCACGTGGAGCCATCACCATGAATCTCGCCACACCGTTCCTGATCGCCTGCGTCATCGTTGCGTTTTACCTGATCAACTCCGTCAAGATTCTGAAAGAGTATGAGCGGGCCGTTGTCTTCCGTCTGGGCCGCGTCCGCAAGGACGCCTCCGGCCCCGGTGTCATCCTCGTCTTCCGTCCGCTCGACCAGATCGTGCGTATGAGTCTCCGGCAGGAAGCGATGGAGATACCATCGCAGGATGTCATCACCCGCGACAACGTTACGCTCAAGGTCAACGCCGTCCTGACGTTGCGGGTGGTCGATCCGGTGCTGGCCGTAGTCCAGGTGAGCAACTACATCTACCAGACCCTCCAGTTTGCGCAGACCACGCTCCGCAGTGTTCTCGGCGAAGTCGATCTCGATGAACTCCTCGCCCATCGCGACGCCCTGAACCGCCGTGTGCAGACCATCATCGACGGCCACACCTCGCCCTTCGGCGTAAAGGTCATCTCCGTTGAAGTGAAACAGGTCGACATGCCGGAGAACATGCTGCGTGCCATGGCCAAGCAGGCTGAGGCCGAGCGTGAACGCCGCTCCAAGATCATCCATGCCGAGGGCGAGTTCAACGCCGCCGCCAAGCTCGTCGAAGCTGCCGCCCTGCTCTCCACACAGCCCATGACGATCCAGTTGCGCTACCTGCAGACTCTCACTGAGATCGGTGTCGAGAAGAACACGACTATCGTCTTCCCTCTGCCCATGGAACTGATGACCCTCTTCAATCGCGCCGTCGCTCCCAACTCTGGCACCGAAACCAAGGACCACGCCTAACCCATGAATCATCTGCTCGATGACGATGACGATCTCAACCACCATCGCTCTTCCTCACGCGATAAAGAAGTGACCCTTGGCACCGGTATGGTGCTCGGCATCTTCTTCGCCCTGGCCCTGATCTGCGCGGTCTTCTTCGGCTTTGGCTATACGCTCGGTCGCAAGTCGGCACAGCCTGCTCCTGTGGCCGAGACCACCGAAACCACGCCCCCGGCGACCAGCAGCAGCTTCAGCAACTTCAAGCCATCGCCAGGAAGTCCCGCGAGCCAGCCTAGCCAGGCAAAAAAACCGGCAAGTAGCGACGACGCGGATAGCCCCACTGTAGCGAAGACAACGACGCCTCCCGCGCCCCCTGCGCCGAAGCCCGTCCCCAAGCCAAATTCAGGCACTCCTCTGGCAACTCCACCACCCGTGCGAGCGGCGGCTCCTGTAGAGCGGCCCTCCGCAGCGCCAGTCCCGGTTCTCTCTCAGGGAGGGAATCTTGTCGTCGGTGGACAATCCATCATGGTGCAGATCGCGGCTGTCAGTCATCAGGAAGATGCCGACGTGCTCACCTCCGCGCTCAAGCGTCACGGTTACGCCGTCTCAAACCATACGACTTCAGGGGATAAGCTGATCCACGTGCAGATCGGTCCCTTCAACAACAAGAAGGACGCGGAAGCCATGCGCCAGAGACTTCAAGGCGACGGCTATAACGCCATCCTGAAGTAGCCGAGCCGTCCTCCGTTACAGCCTTTTTGTCATTTCGTAGCGAAGCGAAGAAATCTGCTTTTTCCTTGAAACCCTACTCCAGTGGCCGCATATGCTCCGGCAGCGCCTCCACCATGCGCCGCCGGACCTCAGCCATCAGATCCTCACGCTTCGGAAAAGCCGCCGTCTCCACCGCCTCCAGAAACCGCACCTCCGCAACGCCCGAAGAGACACGCCAGCCACCCTTGCCCATCATCGCTTCGGTGCCAAGTAACACCACCGGAACAATGGGGGCCCCTGTGCTCTGGGCAAGGTGAAACAGGCCCTTCTTGAAAGGCAGCAGACGCCCTGTGCGCGACCGCGTTCCTTCGGCGAAGATCACCATCGACCTGCCGGAACGAACAGCCTCAAGACCAGCGCGCATGGCGTGCACGGCTCCTGCTCGGCTATCTCGCTCCACCGGAACAAACTTCCCGATCTTCATGGCGGAGCCAAGCAGCGGGAGACTCATCAGCGCCTTCTTCACCATCACCGATGGCAAACGTGGGATCACCGGGATCAAAATCGGTGGGTCGAGGTTCGAGCAGTGATTGCTCATGAAGAGGCAGGGCTCAGCCGGAATATTCTCAAGCCCGAAGACCTTCACGCGGATCCCTGCAGCACGTACACCGAGTGCGGCAACTTGCCGTCCCCAGATGTACATGCGATCGACACTCTTCGTCAGAAGCGTCCACGGCATCCCAAACACCCACGCCGGGATTCCCAGCGCGATAAACACAAACACCATCTTGAAAGCCGCAAACATCCTCTGCTACTCCCCGTTCTCAGCTCTGAGCTGCAATCGCATGCGGCAGCTTGGTATAGATATCGCCAAATCCGCCGTTCGAAAGAATGGCGACTACATCACCCGGCAGCAGCCTGGGCGTAAGGCCCGTCACGATCGCGTCCGCATCGGAGTAAAGCTGTGCAGGGATCCCGATCTGCGTCAGGCCTGCAACGACGCGCTGAGGCTCCAGACGCTCCGTCGTCGGAATCGCTTCGCTCTTGAAGACACTCGCCAACGCCACCTCATTTGCTCCGGAGAGACTGTCGATCAGATCCGCTTCGAAGACATTGCGACGCAAAGTATTCGAGCGCGGTTCGAGCACGGCGATTAATCGCCTGTCGGGATACGCACTGCGCAGAGCACGCAGCGTCTCGCGAATCGCCGTCGGATGATGCGCAAAGTCGTCGATGATCGTGATGCCGTTGACCTCCGCGCGTACCTCCAGCCGACGCTTCACGCTACGAAAACTCGCCAACGCTTCGACGATCGCCGCTGCGGGAATGCCCTGCCCTGCAGCCATCGCCGCCGCAGCCGTTGCGTTCAACGCGTTGTGCTCGCCCGCCATGGGAAGCTCAAGATCCGCAAAGTGCTTCCCTTCGCGCAGAAGCGTCCATCGCGTCGAGGCACCGCCCTTGAAGTCCTTCATCTGCCAGAAGGAGCTCGGCTCAAACCCATATCGCTCTACAGCGCAGAACGCGCGCGCCACACACTCCGTAACATTCGCGCTTCCATCGAAGGCGACGATGCGTCCGCGCCTCGGCACCAGGTTTACGAGGCGCTTGAAGGCAGTCTTCACCGCCTCCAGGTCCGCGTAGATATCGGCATGATCGTACTCCACATGCGTCAGGATGGCAGCGTCGGGAAAGTAATGCAGAAACTTCGGCCCCTTGTCGAAGAAGGCCGTGTCGTACTCATCGCCTTCGAGGATGAAGGGCTTCGTCTCTGGCCGAACCAGGAAGGATGTTCCAAAGTTTTCCGCCACGCCGCCAATCAGAAACGAAGGCGCTACCTCCGGCAGCGTGCGCGAAGCTACCTCATAAATCCACGCCAGCATACTCGTGGTTGTGGTCTTCCCATGCGTTCCGCAGACGACCAGCGGCTCACGCTCCTGAAGAAACTCATCGTGAATCAGAGCAGCCATGGAGACGAAGCAGATGCGCTGATCCAGCACATACTCCAGCTCAGGATTTCCACGCGAGATCGCATTTCCCACCACGACCATGTCGGGACGCGGCGTAAGGTTTGCTTCCGCGTAAGGCTGCATCACGGAGATATGCATATCGGCTAACTGGTCGCTCATCGGCGGATAGGCCGCTGCGTCCGATCCCGTGACGCGATGTCCCTGCGCCTGCAGCATACCCGCAAGCGAAGCCATCGCTGTTCCGCAGATCCCGATGAGGTGAATGTGTTTCGTTCCTCGCATGTCTACTCCACCACCGATTCCAAAATCTCCAGACGCACTTCCCGCGCACTCAACCGCACCTTCGCTCCAAGCGGAAGCGTTACATTTGGCGTACTCACATGGCCGCAGCGCAGGCCGATCGCAATGGGTCCAGCGAAGTCGCGCAGGCTATGCAGAATCGCCTGCTCCAGCAATTCGCTCTCGAGCGCATCCGTCGCACACTGCGTCATATCGCCAAAGACGATTCCCTTCGCCGCATCCAGCACACCAGCGTAGCGAAGGTGCACGAGCAGCCGATCCCACTGATACGGCTTCGTTCCCACGTCTTCAAGAAACAACACACCACCTTCCGCAGGTGGCCGCAGCGCATACGGCGTTCCCAACGACTCCGCAAGGATAGAGATGCAGCCGCCGAATAACACCCCCTCAGCGTCTCCGGGGCGAAGCATGCGGATGCCCCCCATCGCGCCAACGCTCCACGCGGCGTCTCCTTGCAAAGCATGACGCCACGAGACAAGATCGACCGATTCTTCCACCGCGCGGCCACGCGCAAAGTCGGCAGCGACCATTGGCCCATAGAACATGCCAAACCCGGCTTCGTTCTGCAACCAGATCGCGAGCGATGTGTGATCGCTGTAGCCAACGAAGGGCTTCGCGTGCGCGCGAATCAACTCTGCATCGAGATGCGGAAGAAGTTCCGCAGAGCCCCATCCACCGCGGGTACAGACAATCGCATTGACGGAGGGATCCGCAAAGGCCGCATGCAGATCCGCAACGCGGGACTTCACATCGCCTGCGTAATAAAGCGGTCCGCGCGCCAGCGCATGCTCACCCAATGTGGGTTGATATCCCAGTGCGCGCAGACGCTCTACTCCACGCTCCACTGCGTCAGCCTTCGGAGCGCTCGCAGGAGAGACAACAGCGATGCGTCCACCCGCACGCAACGCCCTCAGCTTCAACTCAGCACCTCACCTACGCTTACTTCGCCGACGCAGACAATCTCCGCAGGCCCGGTCAGCTCCATCTCTTCGTCGCGCGCGGGCCACACAACCTGCTGCGTTCCGCCGATCGATGTCGCCGAAAGAATATGCCCTGCTCCGCGCAGCGCAATACTCGCGGCGCTCGAAGCGCAGGTGCCCGTACCGGAAGAGTGCGTCGGTCCAACGCCGCGTTCGAAGATACGGAACTCGATGCGATCCGCATCCAGCACGCGAACGAACTCCACATTCGTTCCCGATGGAAACGCGGGATGCGTGCAGATCTTCGCACCGAGTTCTTCCCATGACAAACCGTGCGAAGAAAAATCCTCTGCTTCTGTAAAGACGACGAAGTGCGGATTGCCCACATTCACATCCGCACCCTGCACCTTCCCAACCCCGTCCACCTCGACCGAGTGCGGCATCACCTGCGGCACGCCCATCAGGGTGGAGATCATGCACTCTTCTCTATCGACGCGCAGTGTCTTGCAGGTCCTCGGTCCACCGTGCGTATGCAGAGTCACTTCCATGATGTGCTCATGCACTGCCAACCAGGCCGCGACGCAGCGCGTTCCATTGCCTGATAGCTCTGCCTCGGATCCATCCGCGTTGAACAGCCGCAGGTTGAAAGCACCTTCCGGTGTACGCTCCAGAAACTCCACGCCATCCGCACCCACGCTGGTCGTGCGGGCGCACAGTCTGCGTGCCAACTCTGCATGGCGTCCCTGCGCAAGCTCTTCGTCCACAATCAGAAAATCATTGCCGCACGCATGCGCTTTTACAAACGGTATCATCGCGTCCCCTTATACAAATCGCTTCGATAAAAACGCGCACATCCCTGCCCGCTGGTACACATCACAAGAATCTCAGACAGGCCCTCCGGGTGCGCTGCAACCGATTTAGCCACGGCATCATTCCCAAACGACACCACCAGCGCAGCACTTTCGGCAGGCGCCGCTAACGCACGGTGAAAGCTATCGGAGTCGCCTGGACTTAACGTCTGCTTTAGCGGAATACCCGCCTGCTGCAGCGCTCCGATGTGGTCTGATGTATCGATCAGTATCGGCGCGCCTGCGGGAGCCTGCCTCAACTGCTGCGCAACGGATGTCTCAAATGGTATACGCGTCGCCGAATTCTTCTGCGCTTCCTGCAAGACCAGAGGCGTGCTGCGGATCATCATCACGAGGTTCACCGCGACCAACACCAGGGTAAGAGGCAGCATCCATCCAGCGACCTTCGGCTTCCACGCTCGGACTCTGCGTTCCACCACCATGATCGTGAACGCAGCAAAGATCGCAAGCGCAGGCAACATCTC